>JAAUYG010037625.1_pt1 | contig 16619 bp, 10 predicted proteins | sample 7278091 | NCBI WGS metagenome assembly JAAUYG01 (sample SAMN14350201, study PRJNA611818) | marine sediment metagenome | isolation source: surface marine sediment (0.6m) | place: French Polynesia: Moorea | collected 2018-08 | reverse complement strand
TCTAACTTTACTTGTTTTATGGGGGTTGCCATTCGGGTTCTAAATTATATACATGTTCTCGCCTGGCCTCCCTGTTAGCCAGTGCATTCTTTTCTGATCAAATCTATCTAAGTACTTCAATTAGACTCGCACGTTAAAATGCGATCGAGAAAACAAGTTTTCAGGTTCTATATGAACCGTAAATACAGTAGAGTTATTTTCCCAAATGACATTTCCATTGTACGGCAAAGGCAACAATCATTCATTATAGAAAAAAAAAAACGTTTTTGGAAAACTGTTTTGTTAGTGCATTCTGATACTGAATGCAGCCATGGTCTTAAAACAATGTCAAATAGATTTGTCGAATTTTCTGCTACTTGAGCATGTTGAGTTGTTGAATTGTTTTTCGATGGAGTAGCACTCACATATCATGCGTTATGTACATGTACATGTATGTAGTCATTTTGTATCAAAAATGAAATACATGTATTGAGACATTGTAACCCTACACCATGTAATAAAATCATCATTCCAGCTCTAATCAAGTTCACCTCGAACAACTTCGGGAAGGATGGTTACCTGTTACACCAGCGGGATGCCCAGTCTCACAAACTGGAACCAGTTACCATGGTTACGGCAGCAGCAGCCTCCATTGGACAGTCCAATGGGAACGGCCTTCCGGATCCTGATGTAAGACATAATGTACAGATATGGGGCCAGTTTCCAGAAAAAGTTGAAGTCACAACAATTGACAGTTTATTATTCACCTTGCTTTTCCATGCTTAAGACAAATTTGGGGCTGGGGAGTTTTTAAGAAACCAATCTGTGGTCATGGAGAGGGTCGCATATTGAAGCAGATATCGGACTATGATACATGTGTATATGTAAAGTCAGGTAAACCATGTAGGTGAGTATTTAATAGATTTTTGGAGGACTATATTAGTTGAATTTTTTTTACATTGTAATTAAATTATACACTAATTGATGCAATCATTTCCATATGATATTCGCGTCTTTTTACAATACATGTGTGTCAAGTAACCAGTCAGAGATCCAGGGTCCTCGAAGAAATGACAGCACTCCAGAAAACTGTCTATCAGGATACTATTAAAAACACTTTTATCATGACGTATGCCATAATGTTTGGACTTGCCATATTACAGTAATCCATATGAACATTTATCACTAGTTTTAAAAACTATATTGTCAAGCCACTCATTGGTCAAAATCTTGACAAAGGTCAACCAGCTCGGTTGTCACTCCCATAGGAATACCAGTATTGGGCTAGCCTACAATTTCCACATTGACATACATTTGTACGTATAACCTTCAGAAATAGGAGGGGTTGAACTTTTGGCTTCTATCGTTACAAATTCAGTGCCAGACCAACCTTGCCAATCTGTATGTTTTGGCAGAATATAGATCGACCCAAAGAAATAAATCGTACGTGCCACAAGACACTGAAAATCAAAGGACGAATTGCAAGACAAAAAGAGGAAATTAATAATAATAAATGTCCATGCTTCCGGATTATATGAAATGAGCCCATTGCAATATTTGTCGTCTGCAACCTATAATGCAAACCCTGTGGATGTCAATGAACAGGATTGTGTCTGTGAAATAGTTCATTTGCACCATAAGCCATTACATGTATTGTAAAACAGTGAAGCGTTTATATCGCTGCTTGAGTCGGATTGACATCAGACAGCTGGCTCTGGGCATGTGAGTGTGCTGCAGGTTGTCCATTGATTACCAATATAACATGTAGAACAAGACCACATTGTCAGCACATTGGGCAGTGCTCAAACAGATTAAGAGCAAACTAAGGGTCAAGCGATCCTGGTGTATCAGCACAAGAGCGTCTAAATTCTGAAGGGAACACTGCTGGTTCTTGCATTTACGGTGGTCCCTCTAGCTTATGACCTTTTATTTCAAGGCGTCCCACTCTTGGTCCTGTTGGTCATAATTAAGACCACTTGGCTTGGTCCAAAAATTGCTATTCTTTGTGTTAAATAACCTTTATTTTAAAGACCACGATATACTTGTAAGACCACATTTTCTTAAATTTCTTTTGTCAGCCATATACACCATGTACACAGAGTTGTATAATGTATGGTTTCACCTGCATCAGATTCAGCTGTGCGTGTCATACATGTTTAACATGCTAATGTATCATTGCAATGAACATGTTGAAGGCAGTAAAACAATGGAAGGATACTTATATCACGTATATATATTGAAAATGGAAGACTGGAGTGACTGATGGCAGTCGGTTCATCCTTCATGTTAACATGTCACAACAAACTAGGAAGAAAAAATTCGGGAAATTTGAGGGATTCAAACCCAGCCTTTTCTATTAAAGAAATACGCGAGGTCTAGCACTTACAACGACTACACCAGTGACGCTGATGGTTAAAGAAGCTGCCGTCAGGTCTGGTAGCACAAAGGAACATAACAAAATTTTTCAAAAAACGTGGCTTCAACTCGATGATAGCGAGAAACATCATGCTTCTGAGCCTATTCAGTAGGGAGTATTTTAAACCCCTTGGCGGGAAAATTTTCCGAAGATACCCGATAAAAGGGTAAAGGCGCGAAAATAGGGGCATCTCACAATTCGTGGAGCTTTTATTTGTCGCAATATGATTGGTTAAAGGATAGTCATATGACCAGGGTAGTTTGGCTTCCGAATGAAACCGATTATGTATTCATACTGCGAATTTGTGGCGCCAAATACTCCCTGTTGTCAATGCTTAAAAAAAAGGGGAAGCGTTCAAGACAAAAATAGATGGGTTGTAAAGCACAGGAACCATTCTTGACTGTACATTGTATTTCTTGTTCGCCTACATGTACATTGTCACTCACCTACATGTACATTATTTTTACACTTACCCAGTAATCAGGTGAACACATACTTCTAATTATCTAATGCTCTAAATGTTTACTTTTCCCAGGAAGAAGACAACCTGTATGATGACATGGAAGGGTGAGTTCCTATTAGTGTGATACACATGCAGCAACCTTAGCACCCCTTGACTCTGTTTATAATTGTTTAAGGGTTATCGTACAAATTGAACATAATGATATATTTTTGTATGGACGAACCACTGCATCATGTGCATGGCACGTGGTGATTTCATACAAAATTATATCACTGAGCAGCTGCAGTGAGTATATTAATAAAGTTCTACTGCCATCGGACAGTGTCAAATATATAAAGAAGCTGGCTTTCCACCTGTCATGCTCTTAATAATCCTGTATGGGCTTTGTTTTGTATGCCAATGATAGACCTGGTGGCCCTGATGAGTTTTACGAAGTTCCTGTAGCCCCGGACGGAGACGGCAAAGGAGCCCAGCCAGAGAGCAGCTCCTTAGGTAAATGTTAAATGTTGCATTCTAAGAAGCCATACATGTACATATTAAGGGCTTTGTTTCTTAGTTTTTATTTAAAAACATACTGTGCACCAAGGAGAATATACCAATTATTCTTCTCTACCTGTACTATAAGTATATAACATTTAAATTCATTTGTAGTTCCCACAATACATGTGCATGCAGTATTGTACTATCTTTGATTCCCTCCCCCAAACACAATATCAGCTGCCAGTACATTTTAACTACCATTATAATATTGTGCAGATATTTCTTTTATGTTGAATGTAACCTGTGAATTGTGAACACTGAAGGGTCTTGGTTCAATTTATAGGTACATGTATTTAACAATTACACAGGGTAAGCATCCTTAATTTCCAGTTTTTCCCTATTCCCCAGGTCGTCTTCTACACAGCTTTTTCTATACATCTAAACTTAGCATTGAATTGTATCCTGTATATTCGCTGGCCCACTGCATGTTCATGCATACAGATATGTAAAATACATGTAGTAGTTGTTGAACTTTAATCTTTTCCCTAGAAAAGTCTTTCCGTAGAACGAAGAGTGTTCTTGTAGAAGTACCGGTACATGTAACTATGTGTACAGTTGGTACATGTAGTAAGTCGATCATCAGATATTGAACCTGTATGCACATACACCATGTACATGGTAGTTTTTGCAATCCTGTCACCTTTAAACGTGCCACATCACCAATGTTGCAGCCCGGGACCATGTAGACAGTGACAGTGGGACTTCGTACGAGTCCTACGATGATGATGAAGTTCTTTATGAAAACACCAACTTCCCGGCCACAGGCGAAGATGTCCCGCTGCCAAGGTATGTCTGACAAAACATTGTCTATTTTGATGATAACTGTGTAACTATACAGTTAAACATCGTAATTGAGACCCACGATGGGAAGGTTCGAGACTGGTCTTAATTGTGAGGTGGCCTTATTTGTGAGACTATTAAACAATGGAAGTGGTCTTTATTCTGAGTTGGTCTTAAGTCTTGAGGTGGTTTTACTGTACTTTTCCAATGTATGCTTTATCATGATCGTCATTGTCTGGTGTCATGCGAATGATATAATTTCTGAAAGAATGAAAATACCTAATTACATACATGTGTACATGTATTTGATATGTTTGATATCTTTTTCTTCAGTGTTAGGTCCAAGAAAAAGAAGAAGAAAAAGGTCCAAGATGAAGATCTGCCCGTCAAAGATCTGGCGAACGTGACATGTACTGGCGACCTCTATCACAAGGGCACGTTCACCTGGAACAGACGTTACGTTGTCATCAGCGATGCACGTCTGCTGGTTTATCGAAGTGACCATGACAACAAACCGGTGCTCAACATTGCTTTGCCTGGCTGCGAGGTGGCCTATATGGAGAAAGAGAAAGGGAAGAACCATGTGTTGAGGCTAAGCCAAGCTGCTTCTGAGACTCAATGGTTCTACACGGATCTGAAGGAAATCGCCACTCACTGGATAGATGTAAGATGTGATAAAAGATACATGTGTGTGTATTAATACATATGATGTCACATTGCTGCCTTTGTGCATTAGGTATTTGATATGAAAGCCAATAAAAACTGTTCTTATTATGTAAATATACTGTCAAATGTGAAATAAAAAATAGCTATCCCGGTATCTTTGAAAGACTTGGGGGGGCAGTTTGTGATTTGATCAGACCTTAATTTTATGTGACCTATATATAGTTCATGTCATTTATTTTCAATAAAAGCCATTTCCTTGTAATATCCTGAAGCTCTTGTATACATGTACATGTACTTTATATAAATAACCACTAAGTTTGTATTACAGCACTTTGGGTATAAAACGTTTATGTGATACTGGCAGCGAGTGCTTTCATCAGAATCATTCCATGTCTGTCTTTGTCCCCCCCCAACCAGAACCTTGCAGTAGCCACGGGAACAGACCCGACCTTTGACTCTGGCAGTGGGTCCGTAGGATCCAGAAAGACAAGCCTGACGTCTCCAGGACCAGAATCTCAGGTAATCAAACACTGCACTGTGTAAAGACTGGAATAGCACGCTGGAAACTTGTGAATCTGGATACATTGTAATACAGTAAAATCTTGCCTTACGATCACCCCAAAACTAAGACCACCCCAAAATGAAGACTGCTTTAATCACACTTAAAAGTTACAGTTACACACCAATGCTGTATTTTCTCAGAATTAAGACCACCTAACAATTAAGACCATTATGCTATTGTCCGTGGGTGGTGTTAATACTGGGGTTCTTCTGTGCTGCAGTTGGTAATTTGATAAAGATGCATTTCTGTGCATACATGTACATGTATCTGGAGGGTGAAGAATTATGCATAGCAGCTGTGATACTTTGAATTATATTTAAATCTTTTTCTAAAATTGGCTTGATCGTGAATGTTATAAATCTGCATGTCAGTCACAGAAGTTTGTCAATTCTTTGTCAATTCAAGTTTCATTCACAGTCTGTACATTTTGTAACAGACAAAATAGGAGGAAGACAGGAGGAAAACCTCTTAACAGTTGAAATGAATGAGTATGTTACTTTAGTAAAGAAATTTTTTACCTTGTAACATGCTTAACTGTTTTAAAAGGATATTTTAAATTGCAGATATATTTTTCTACCAAGAGCTACACAGAAACGTTTTTAGACTAATTGTTATTGGGTGGTGGGTGGGTGGGGGGTGGTGTGGCGAGTTTGAATGATGAGAAACACACTGATATTTGAACTGATTGGTTGCTGTGTTCAGAGGGCAATTACAATTGATCGCTGACCCATCTTATTTGCTACTGCTACTATCCGTGTTAGAGTATTGATTTTATGGCCAATACAGTTGTCATCCATATTGGATGCTGTTATCAGGGTTATTGCATATCGAACATCACTTCTGTGTGCTGGGATCAAGAGGTTAGCCACCATTGCGCCTGCGGGACAAGCTGCCAGTACTGGGGAATGTTGCCAGTTCACATGTTATAAACGTGTTACATCATATGCAGTGTAGATCTATAGCATATATGCGTTACAACAAAACAATGGGGGCTCTTCAATTGACTTGCTATATGTGTTAAAGGTGCCGCCCAGCTGGGTATCTTTTCTGGAATATTAGGTATCGTCCAGGGTATCTTTTTCCTAAAATTTGGTTTATTACAGGGTATGCTTTTGGAAAAAAATGTTGTAATATAGGGTACACTGTGTTGGCTCTCTTGCACATTCTCTTAAATGATGCCTTAACAGTTACTTATCATTAATTGGATCCTTTGAAATTATTATACTTAGTTAAATTTATAAGCATTTAATGAAAATGATTCAAGTGTAGTTGTGTGCAATATAGATATAATGAATGCTTACTGATATTTGGTTTGCATGCACCAGGGTATACAATTGCAAATTTTTGGGTTAGCCCATTGTTAGGGTGGTGAGGGCCGGGCCGTACCCCCCTACCAAAAATTAAGTCGAGAGCCCCCCCTACCCCCGGGGTTACATCAGCTTCAACCAATCATCACTGGGCTCAGGTTTCGAGACTTTTCACTTTCCTTTGGCTGTCTTCAGAACATTTTTTGCAATGGGGTCGAAAATGCTTCCTCTCATATTTTTACCAGGATAAAGTACTTTACTTGATACCATGGACTGTTACCTTGTAGCATATTCATGATATTTGCCATTTACAGGAACACAGAATGCATATAATGACCCTTTCCTTATTGAGATGGGTAATATGGGGTATTGCAAAAACATAAACAGCCCCAGTGCCAAGATGAATGCATGAGAATGTATGATAAAACACCCATGTATGTTCACCCAGTGTTCTCGTCCATTTGACTATTCAAATCTAGATTGATTAGAATACATTTACATGCACTATGTACATGTACATGTGTACCTCAAAGTCTTGACTCAAAATTTTTACAGCCTTAATATTCTGACCAACATTTTCAAAATTTTTTAGCATCCCGTACATATTGAGCAAGTTATGATCTTCCTGCTGATAGTCCCATGATTTTTTCTAAACAAAGAATTTACATTCCGCACTAGTAATGGATACCACTACATGTAGTGAAAATTTTCATTTCAGGAGTTTGGGGAGAAGAGCGATTTTTGTTGCAAAATTACAATCTTTCTGCTGATGTTTCTAAAGTGGAACTGTAGGATTCCCCTATATACCTGTATGATACTGCTCCATATATGTGAATATTGTTAATTGGAATGGTTTTCTGGTTTCTCAGGCCAGTTTGTCAGTGGCTGGCAGTGATGGTAACAGTGCAGACGGAACAATTACAAGGCCCCGTAGTCCACGGCCATCAGGTAAGCAAAGTAACTTTTTCATGGAACGATTACAAGGCCCTGTAGTCCACGGCCATCAGGTAAGCAAAGTAACTTTTTTATGGAACGATTACAAGGCCCCGTAGTCTACGGCCATCAGGTAAGCCTAAGAAACTTTTTTTATGGAACGATTGCAAGGCCCCTGTAGTCCACGGCCATCAGGTAAGCCTAGAAACTTTTTTTCTCAGTCACTACATTGTAGTAGTATAAATATTCCTGTTACAGCAACCAGTGCCAGTAGTAACAGATAAGTGAAAGAGCAGCTTCCTCTGAACTTTAGCCATTTGTTTCATGCCTTATATGTTCCAGTGTTGTGCCATGTACACGTACATTGTATATGCCCTATTATTACTGTTATCAATAATACCAATAGCTGCAATATACATGTACATATATATGCTGCATGTACCTTGGGCCATTTTTTTTTTCAAAAAGTTCTTAAGATCTAGAAATGCACTTACTCTTGGCTTGTTTAAGTTCTACAATCACCTTAATGTCATATGTCTAATTGCATACTAAGATTGGTTTTAACTTTTAATTTTTCTTCTTGAAACCTGTTCTTGAAACACGTATCTTAAAAAAAAAAAAAACACGTCTTGCAACGTTTTACAATGTAGCAACTTACTACCTTTTATAATATCTATCTGAAGAATACCAAGGTACCAAGCTGGATATAACATCCAAAAATGTATTTCAGAGAGCAGTGATGCCAGGAGAACTGCTTCCATGGAGAAGAAGAAGAAGAACCCCATCCAGTCCTTTCTTTCTGGAACGTTCGGCAAGAAAAAAGGTCTGAAAGTAAAGAAATTGATCGACACGGGGGAGGTAGAACAACTGCTGGCTGATCCAGAGACGGCTATAGCTGGTAGGACATTCCAGATTGTAGTAACCCCCGGAATCAAGACCACCCATGGTTGAGGCCAAATTGGTCTTAATTCTGGGGTGGTCTTAATGTGTTAATTATGAAGCAATATAGCACTGATGTGTGATGGTGGCTTGTCCAATAAGTGGTCTTTCAGATCTGGAATGGTCTTGTTGCTGAGATGGTCTTAATGTGTCGTAGTGTTGGATGCTTGTAGGTTTGGACAAAATTGAATGGTTAACAAGCATGTTTACATATTTCGATATGTACATGGTCCCAAAAATGTGTTTGGGGTTTCCATGTGACGTACATGTACATAGCTTTATGAGTGCATGTAGTGGAATGCACATATACTTTAAAGTACAAGCGATAAGAAATTCAGATGATCAATTTTTGCATTTGTAGGCCAGAAGGCAACACTTTTTAAATTCCACGGTAAAAGATAATAGATATTGAGTTTAAGACAAAAGAAAATTCTTTGAAGAAAAGTTCCATTGTGTCAGATTATCTTTCACTTTCTTGTACTGCTGTCTTCAGGGCTGTGACCAGGGCTGTGTGCACACAACAAGAATGTAGCTTATCGTAGAGCTAAGTTTACCTTACCGTAGGTGATTGCCTTAGAGGCAATCATTAATATGCAATTGTTTGCCTGTTGGCAACCTCAATAAATAAATCAGAGCTTAAAAAAAGAAAAAAAAAAAAAACAAGATTGTGTAATTTCTCTGTAATTATTCTCTTCACCAATACAGGGGTGCTTGATATTCGACATAATGTAATAACGAGCAACGATTGGTGCCAGAAGTTCTGCGTTGTCAAGAACGGCCAGCTCGAGTGTTACCATGACAACATTGAAGATGGCCCAGAACTGGAGTTTCCATTGGCGACCACAGACATAGAGACTGCCGGGAAGGAAACGAAAAAGACGCTTGCCATTAAACTTATTCCGGCCAGTGGAGAGAAGCTGTATATTGATGTTAGTGCAAGTTATTTAATAGAAGAAACTTGCATGATAATAATGATGATGATGATGATGATGATGATGATGATGATGATGACAACGACGACGACGACAAAAACAACGATGACAATAATAATAATAATAATAATAATAATAATAATAATAATAATAATAATAATAAATAATAATAATGTATAGATATAAATATACAGCATGTTTCTAACTTTCTATGTGCTGAAATTTAAAATATAACAAGAAATCTTCTTTGCCGGTTCAGATTGTTATAACCTTAACCACTATGGAGTAAAGTCATATTTGCATATTACATGTATTAGGATATTATACCTACAGGTAATAACTGAAGTGAATAGGCTATAGTTAATTGTGCTTTTATGCAAAGAAGTCCCATGATAACAACTTATCATATTAAAAGTGTCTGGATTTAATGTAGCTTCCAGATGCCCTGGAGCAGGGGAAATGGCTCAATATCCTGATTAAGGAGAGAGAGGGATTGAGAGATCACCGGAGTGGGAAGGTCGGAGCATCCACAGAGTGTCCAGAAGATGAAGGCATATATGATGAGGTGTATGATCACATGACGCGGAAACTGACCAATGGTGAGGCTAGAATAGTGGGTCAGAATATGTTAATATGATGTTAAACAGTGTTTGTGGTTTTGACTAGTCATATTTGAATATATGTTTTGACTTCTTTCATCATAACATAAATAAATAAAACAAGCCTAAACCACCAACCCCTCCAATCAAAAAAAATCTGGTATTGATAAGTTACAAATTAAAGATTCATTGAATTAGTGGAGTGATTAGTCAAAAAATGTGAAAAATGTGTCAAAGTGTGTACATGTACTTGAAAAACTAACATGAACGTCTGCTACCTTTATCTGTTGCATGCTGAAATTTTATGCGTTTACCAAATCCAGAATGTTGAAAAATTTAGATTTGTTTTTTTTCCACTTAAAATGCCGTATTTTAAAAGGACTTGACTGCTGACCGTTGCTAGAAAATTTGACCGCTTGTTATATACACAGTCCCTCTCTTAAAGAACACTCTCTGGAAAGGCTCCCCCTCACCAAAGGACACCTCTGTAATAAGGACAGAATTTTTTAGCAGAAGGGTTGTCGCTGTTAGAGGGGAATACTATACACCATTTACCTTGCAGGGTTTGTGTGCAACACTTTTTCAACATCTTTGTGCTTTTAATATCTTCTGTATTTCTGTATGCTTTTAGATACACCATCGTCGAAGTTAACAAACTCTCCAAGGATGAAGCGTTCAGGCCTGGGAGAGCCCCCTCCAGTTCCCAGCGTACCTCCTCCTGTTCCTAAAGGTCCCCCGCCGATGGACGAGGCTCCTATAGCGTCCCCTGACCAGGGAGAATATGACGAGAATTACGAGAATTTTATCGGGAAGGTAACTTTGCAGGCCATTGCGACAATGGACTTCTTGAAAATATTTAAGGGGTTAAGTTTTGACTGGTTATAAGTTATAACAATCTGAGCTCTGTGATTGGTTAAAAATTTGACTTAAGCCAAGACTTAAGACTTAAGCATTTTCAAGAACTCCTCCAGCCTAGGGTATGCAGTGCTAAGATACATTTCCGTCTTGCGTTGGGTAATTTGATTTGTTTTGGTTTGGCACATGTTGAATATATATGTGTTGTCCAAATAAGTACAGAGTTCTCTCAAAAAGGTCTTTGAGATCCTGACTTAAAAAACTAAGTCAGACTCCACGAGTCAACCACAGTGATCTGATTGTTGTCTGAGTGAAAAGTTAGGGTAGGTTTCTAGGGAAATCTTGACTACAAAACTCAACTTAAGTATAGAAAAGACAACGGTTGCTAAGATGATTGATTAGTGTGCTTAAGTCCATTCTAAACTTAAAGTTCTTTTTCGAAACTGGCCGCAGGATTTTTCAACCCTCCACCGTAGGAAGACATTCAAGTGATTATAAACTGACAAGCTGACATGTCTTAGACTCTCAACCCATGAATTTGGTACAACATTTGGTACAATCAATTCAACTACCTGTTTGAAGTACCAAGTGCTTTTATAATTTGCATAAGGGCATATACAGTACATGTACATGAACCAATAATGTATGATGTGAAGACTTCCATTATTTTACTGCTCTGATCCAGTTCTAGTGAAACCAGGAATTACGAGCACCCACGGTCGGGGACAAGGTGGTGTTATTTCTGGAACAATACCGTACTGTGTTATAATGTTGGTCTTTCCCTAAGTGATTTTAATTCTGATGTACAGTGGTCCCTGCGATTTACGACTCCTCTATTTAACAATTCCCTGCATTTTAAGACCTGAAGACAGTTTCTCAAAAAATCGTAAGTCCTCTAGCGATCTTAAGCATGGAAAAGACAATGGTTACCATGGTGATTAGTGAACTTAAGTCCATTTCTAGACTTAAGATTTTTCGAGAAACTGAACCCTGATATCAGTAACACTACTTGTATATTTTCAGTATAAATATTCTTCTATTTTAAGACTGCCTTCAATTTAAGACCATATTTTGCTGGCTGAATGGGTGGTCTTAAATCGCAGGGACCACTGTAGTCTTTATCTGCAGTGGTTGTTCTGTGGTTACTCTCCCTTGTTCCTAATCCAGTTATTAATACATGTATAGGGCTACATGTTGTACCATTTTGTGGCTGTCAGGGTGACCTTTCGGAGGAGATGGACGCCGCCTTCACCAGGATGTATACCACGCTGTCAGATAATCCTGATGGTCCAGACAATGATGAAGGCAAGGGAAGCATGGATTTCGTACAGCAGTCAAATCTACAAAACTCAAATGTTATCAAATGTTCCTCAGGTTGGTAAAATAAGCTGTTGTCTTCATGAAAGATGTACAATTGCTTTTCATAGGTAATGGTGATTTATACATGAATATGCAGCTCTCTTGCCTCAGTTTATTCATAAATAAAAAGTGTAAAGCGTTTGTTATTTCGCTCATTTTAAGTACATGTGCTGATCCACCTTGTATACCATGTTCGGATGTAGTTATAGCCGACATAAGCACTCTTAAACAGATTCAAAAAGAAAGAAATCGTCCATGCCTGGGATAGGCTATGTACACGTAGTGAACAACTAACCCTCATATACCTGTGACTACAAGTCCTGATGTGAATATAGTGGTCCCTGCATTTTAAGAACACCTGTTCAGCAAAAAATACATGTATGATCTTAAATTGGAGGTGCTCTTAAAATGAAGGATTGATTATAGTGAAAATACGAAGAGTAGTGTTTCTGATGGTCAGTCTTAAAATGGGAGGCACCGCTGTATAATTTCGATTTATAGCTCACTGTAGCTATGACACTTTCGTCCAGGTCCGACCATAGCTGAAGATAAGGAGCTGCTGGAAATGACCCGAAACCCGATCCTGAGTGAACTGAAACGAGGCCGGACACCAGGCGGAAACCTGGATAAGGAATCTCTGGATGAGCAGATAGAGGAACACAGACGACACATCAGTAACATGAAGAAACAACAGTGAGTCGAAATACACAGATATAGATAGTCAGCTTCTGCCTAAGCTGCTTTCTTAATGACTGAGATTGTCTGAAATATGACAATGAAATGGTCGCTACCCAGTGTGCCTTAACTCCCATGCTGTGTTATTTTAGATATACAGGGAAACCTGTATATAAAGACACTCCCCCCCCCCCCCCGCCCCCCCCAAGGGCCCACAAAATGTGGTCCTTATACACAGGCGGTCTATACGTTAAATAATATGGAGGAAAATATACAAAAACATACCCCTGGGAACCTGTAAAATGCAGTCCTTATAAGCAGGTGGTCTTTATATACAGGTGGTCTTGAGAGCAGGTTTGACTATTCTTTATACTGTTCTAAAAAAATGTTCTTAAAAATTCTTATGCTCTTAAAAAAATGGTATGTAATAATATGCAATTTTTTTGCTGTTACTGATCATAGTATCACAAGCAGATGTTTGTCCTCTGACTCCCCTCAATTAATAAAGTGCTGTGCCTATTGTTCAGATCCCAGGTGAGGGCGCGGGTGTTGTCAGCGGCCGTGGCCAGGGAGAGACAGGCGTTACAGAGACAGCTACAGCAGGTGGAGCGAGAGATTGAGGAGGCGGAGCAGCAGCTCACTACACTACAACTCCTGGCACAGGAGGTAAGGGATTTACAGACCTTTTGTCTGCTGACACAGGAGGTAAGGGATTTAGACCACTCTTTTCTGCTGGGGTACAGAAGGTAAGGGATTTACAGAAAGCTCTGTAGTAGTAGTAGTAGTAGTTGAAATAAACATACTACTACTACTACTACTGCTACTACTACTACTACTACTACTACTACAGAGCTTTCTTTCTCTTGGCACAGGAGGTAAGGGATTTACAGACCTTCTTTCTACTGACACAGGAGGTAAGGGATTTAGACCACTCTTTTCTGCTGGGGTACAGAAGGTAAGGGATTTACAGAAAGCTCTGTAGTAGTAGTAGTAGTTGAAATAAACATACTACTACTACTACTACTGCTACTACTAATACTAATACTACTACTACAGAGCTTTCTTGCTACTGGCACAGGAGGTAAGGGATTTACAGAGCTTTTTGCTGGCACAGGAGGTAAGGGATCTGACCTTTCTTGCTACTGGCACAGGAAGTAAGGGATTTACAGACCTTTCTTTACATAAAAAGCTGGCACAGGAGGTAAGGGATCTGACCTTTCTTGCTACTGGCACAGGAAGTAAGGGATTTACAGACCTTTCTTGACATGAGTCATAAAATTTTGTTGTTCACGCATGTTAATACATGTACATGTGCATGTCTGATGTGCATTTAAAAAGTGTTTAAAAAATAGGTTGTGAAACTTTCCCCATAACATGTACAGAAATTATATCTCCAGCAGTCTAGTTTTGCAATACGCTGGGTCACTTCTAGAGTTACCAGTTGGTATTTGCAAGAGTAATGGAGGCCTAAATGCCATCTGCATGATATGAAGCCACACAATTGCAGTACAGTAGAACCTGTCTTGAAAGACCACTCAATTGACCATAAAATAAAAGTCTCTTAAGACAGATGGTCTTTGGTGACAAGTTCAATTGCATTGAAATATGGGACCTTTTTCCAGCAATATGTGGTCTTTAAGAAGGTGGTCTCTCATTCCCATGCCTGTGGTTTCTCAAGACAAATTTCACTGTGCAATAATGTATGAAAAAGTTTCCTATATTGCTTTCATATAGCAGGAAAGAGATTGCCAAGAATGTATTTCATGGGCAAGATTATTGGAGACTATCGTTGTCAATTTCAGGCAAGCCCAGGAACACTGAGTCGTAACAGTAGTCAGCGATCGTCGGCCAGTAGTTGCTCCTCCATCTCTGCCAAGAGAAACACAACTCGATCGACTGACACTAAATCGTCGACACAGCAACAAAGTTCCCGGCTATCACCACTACTAACGCCAAAAGGTCTGCGGGGGAATTCCAGGGCGGGCAATGGCAGAATCGGTGACACCCTAGATAAACAAGGCGCTGCCAGTTCAACAAAATCAAGGTCATCCACAGCGGTCAAGGTTACTAGTGGTAGAGGGACTGATGGAACCCGAGTAACGACCGTCACAACGAGATCGCCAGCAGTAAGAACCACCCCACCTTCTGGTAGCATGGCGGTTAAATCGACAGTGTCAAATGGTAGAACATTGAACACAGTAATTCCAAGTGCTCAGAGAATGCAGAGGGGAAACATAACATCAGTTTCGACCACAACAACACGAGCTCAATCAAAGCCGGGAGTGACAGGAGATGCTGATCTCATGTCCCTATCTGAGAGACACAGGATAACACTGAAGGATACGGAAAGCCCCGGGCAGACACGGTCAGCAATGTCGTCTTCACAGAAATCCAGCAAACGTATATTCAAGGAAACCCTTAAAGTAAGTAGTTGGTCGTGTTTTAGATACTACTACAGTAACTACTACTATAACTACTACTACTGCATCACAGCATATGGTACATGTACGTCCTAATTGTGCTTATCGCAATTGTATCAAGAGTACCTAAAGTACAGTTGAGCCTTTCTTTAAGACCACCTTAGAAATAGGCACAATGTGGGATACCTGAGAATTAAGACCGCCTCTGAATAAAGACCACTTTACAGTGTCCGTCTCTAAATCCCACATTCCACTGTATACACTTGATACATGTACAGCTTTTCTTTTCTGTATTTCAGCTATGGGAAGCCAAGGCTGATGATAGCACATGCTGAGCGCGAAGCCCTACGTTTCAAAGTACTGCATAAATAACACCAGTCGTGTGTTACATTGTGCGAAGCACAAGACTTAACTGCATATTCCAGCAGGTGTTTAGACTTTGTTATACCGATGCTACAATGTCACAGTTTACACGCTCGTCTACGTCTACACGTATAACATATTCCATTGTATAACTTTGCGTAATCGCTTGTTATATCCAAAAGATCTCTTACTTAAGACTGAAACTTGTTATCATATAAAGTACAAGGTCGTAAATACATGTTCCGATATAGTAGTAACCCGCTTCAAGCATTTCAAACTTTACAGTATTATTCCGTACTGTGAAGCCAGCAGGCCTGACGTGCCATATGATAGTAACCGTGCTACACTGTGCAATAATTGTGTGCAGGCTTTCCAGAAAGAGGCTTCAGTTCATCCGCTTGTTTTGCTGGCTGAGAAACCTCTCTGGACTGATAGTTTTGGTATTGTTAGCTTGACTCCTCTGTTTATCCATCCAAAATTTATACCTGCATGTGAGCCAGGTTTTTTAGCTCTGCTTTGTGCTACTGCTCAGCAGAGCTACTGTCATGACGTGGGCGTCCGTTGTCCGGCCGTGGACTTCGTTTTCCCGGAAACCGTCAAGTGCGTTGACACCAGATTTTGGTGACAGGTACCTATCCACCATATCTCCAAAGCATTTTTTTTTATATTGATAGGAAATCACGTTATCACCAGTGTTCAAGTGAAAGTCAAGAGCTTTCGACCCGATACTTCAGGCCTTCTTCAGTTGTCCGCAGCTTTCGTGTCGTAACATGCTCCCTGTGTGGTGTGATTGTCATGTGATGGCAAAAGCTGGTTGTAGACCGGGGTGGG
>JAAUYG010023505.1_pt1 | contig 16619 bp, 10 predicted proteins | sample 7278091 | NCBI WGS metagenome assembly JAAUYG01 (sample SAMN14350201, study PRJNA611818) | marine sediment metagenome | isolation source: surface marine sediment (0.6m) | place: French Polynesia: Moorea | collected 2018-08 | reverse complement strand
TCAAATGCCATACATATGGAGAAGCAATTATCTGTACGACGATCGACGGGATATTTCGTAAAAGAACACTTGCTGCATGCAGAAGGGATAAATATTGACCATAGGCATCATAGTATAGCATACGTGTAGAATATACGTCGGTATTTCACTCTAGTACTGTAGTACAGGCGTATTTCTTTTATTTTATGGGGAGACCAGTTTTCAACCTTGGTAGTCTTGTTTTCCCGATAAGATATTCCGAGGCCCCTTATTCCCAGTTCATCTTACATTGTACATGTACATGTATACATTGTATTTGCAAGGCAAGCCGGCCAATCGTGGAATGGTAGGAACACACGCATAGTTTACACTAGTTTACACTAGGCTAGATATTGATCGAAATGTCCTGTACCGGCACCAAATCTTTGTTATTAAACAAAGATTTGGTTTTCTTTGTACAGGCAAGGTTCAAAACTGTTACTGTCGCCATCGAGGTACATGTGCAGTTCTTCAATGTTTGAGCGCGGCATTCGCAATTTCTGTTGCAACGGTTTTGTGATCGCCGTGAGGTATCTCAGCTGCCATTCTTGAGCAGGTACAGCGGAACCTCGAAAATAAGGACACTCAAGGGGGTATAAAAAACTCCCGAATACTGAGGTGCTCTTTATTCTCGGGATCTTTTCCATGCATGGAAAGGGTCGAGGGATTGAAGTAGCTGTCTTGCTTGAATTGCCAGGTTTTTGTCTACCTTTCTCAGATGGTCTTAAAGACATGTTTCACTGTATATGTACAGGTCTTGTGTTACATGTTTCGTGTTCTCACCTATACTTGTTATCACGGGGTTGTGAGGCCAATCTAAAGCTTTAAGCTCTCCCAGTGGTCAGTTAGGAGGTTCTCAGTAAGACCTGTCAACCTATCTAACATGTTTATTTGTCCTCGCTATCCCGCACACGCCCCATCTGGCCGTATGTGGAGCCACGGCAGGTCATGGCGCCGAGGACCATCCTGAGAAGATCTGTATTGGCAGGTTGCTTTGTTACGATATATCTTCTCACAGCAGTGGGCTAGCAAGCTGGATATTTGATGGCGAAACGGGATGCAAGAGGTGATTAGAGTCAACGCAACTAATCAAACGACAAAAATGATATGTTGAGAATTCATGGTATAAAATGAAATGCATGCCGTCATTGTCCAAATGGCTGGTACACATGTACTGAGGTTGTATGGATATGCATTGTCGTTTCTTTTCTATATGGCAACCGGCCTTTGATTGATCACATATAAATATAGACTCTGTTATACTATGAATCGTTCTATTAGCAATAAACTGTGTCCAATGATTGGCAAAATGTTCTACGGTAGCATGAGATCTGTAGATAATTGTAATTGATTGAATGTGTGCATGTACACAGTATTCCCGTTTACCGCAGTATTTAGTAGCAGTCTAATTGTGTAAAAGAAGCGTGTGGGAGCAGCCCTTTCCCTGGTAATTTGTTCTGTGCAGTATGTGCATGCAAATGTTGGCCACACAAAACCGCAGGTCTTCAGGGCAAGGTGTGACACGAATAGAGCAAGCAGTAGCAGTATCTGTCTGGGTTAACCTGAGTACATTACATGTCCCTAGAAAACAAGCCTTCTCGGAGCCACTAACACACACTAGAGCATATTTATCCCAGCCACCATGGCAAGTTTTGTAGCCTGTTGCTTTTTGCAACACACTCAGGGGAAGAACGAGTTTAGCTGGCATTGCTTTCGTTTTGGGAGAACTTTCGGTGGCCAATATTGCTTTTTTTCAAACACCTAAGTATCCAGACGTCATTTTTGATGGGGGGAGAATAGGCGAGGAGATCTTTGAAGTGGTGTGTATATGTCTGTGTGTATGCAGTGACTTGTTTCAGGAAGCCTGTAAACATCCCTGGACAGCCGCCGCACAGCAGAGCAGAGTTCACTCGAGCTCAGTCGTCTGCTTGGCATGGGCTGTCTCACGGTACACCCCACCCACTTATCAAGCCGTCACTACCAGTTGACACACGGATGTAAAACAACAGTGGCAGCTATGTGCAGCATTTACCCATGATATAGCTCCTTCAGGGATCCCAAAGATACTGGATGTTACATAGTCTTCTCCCTTCTACGTTAACTTGATGATATTTCATGTAACTTCCCTGTATGACACAATGAGATTCTCCAGATGTGGAAATGAGAAGTAAGAACTTTGGACTGTTCTAATCGTGTTTACCAAACGTGAAATATGAACGGTTTCCAATATTGATTTCTTCCTTCCCTCTCCAATCCTCGCCACAGATGCTGCCAATCGTATAGCTAACAGTGAGTATTTTTATGCCCGAGTTGCTCCGTTTACTGGTGGTCAGATCAGTTTTAAAAGACTGGCGTTTCCCCAGAGCTCGCAACCCGCCAGCACCCTATAGTCCCTTAATTTAGAGTCCCGTACACGTCCATTGTAGACATTTCTCTTATCACCTCGCCTTGTCTTCTCGTGTAGTTACCGTGTGTGGAATGTCTCCGGTTACTAACAACACACTGCACTTGTGTCGTCTGTTCTCTACACTGTAGATGTCGCCAACGTCTCCCAACTGTGCCAGATTCATGTGTGTAGGGCACAATATCCAGTTCTGCATGTTGCGTCCAGAGCAATGTATCCTAATCCCCATCAGTGCACAGCTACATGTACATGTACATGTATCTTTCTCAACATTGCAATGTGGGTACACTCTACTGCACTCTTATGCCTACACAAACGCACATTAATGCATTTATGTCTGCACAAATGTCTGCACAAATGCACCAGACATCATGGTAAGGTTTGCTCCTAATACTGAAAAAAAAGAAAAAAAAAGGGGGGGGGGGGGTCTACAGAAGACTTCATGATTGCATGATTGTGAACTTCAGTTTTAGTCTTCCCTTCAGTTCCACGTCCTTGCGTACCCGCTGAAAGATGGAGAACACCTATCCAAGACGCACCTGCAAGAATGTGTAGTTTCAGTTTACTTGTGCAAAACGTCTTCTGTTCTGGGTTGAAATAATTAACTGCATGTATATTCTATCAACAGGTATTTAAATAATATGCCACTGTTGTGGAATATGATTTAAAAGTCTTAGAAGAAGCTGTCCATCACAACACCATTACGCGGTTCGCCTCGCAAGCTTAACATTCGTATGTTATTAAAGCTCGTGGTGGTAGAGCAAAGAACATTTATGTACATGTAACTCTTGTTGGAAAATTAAGATGCTAAAATACAAAATGCAGTTTTCAAATAAAGAGAAGTTTACAGCTGTATGTACAAATAGGACATTAAAAGTACAATTTAGTTCCACTGTATAGTGACGCCATAATACCGTTCAGTTTTCACACAACTTAAATTGCAAGAATGACGATGGGCCAGGTAACAGTGGGATCGAGGGCGCAGCTCTCGAAACTACTCAAATTTTGACCGAAGTCAAATTCTTAGCCAATTATGCATGTTCGTTGCTCACGGTCCGGGTCAGCTGAGATCATTTCCGAGGAGCTGCTTACTGGGTCGCCACGGAGCTCTCCGAACCTTGCAAACTACCATGTTTTATGTGTACTAGTTAGATGTATCATCACAAACTCATTTGTTCTATATGCACATTATGTATGCAGACCAACTTATACAACTTACCTGTATGTAGGGTATCAACCATGTATTGGTACTGCTGTGATTGGCTAGTGTTATCGTGTATCTACAATTTTACATCCCCCTGCAATATCAATCCAGTCAGGGTATCACAACAACAAAAAATGTTCGTTGTTAGTATATACTGGTTGATCCCATATACAGTAGTGCTTTATCTATATTCTATCTACATGTGTATCTCTATATCTGTATCTCTTTGTCTATATCGTCTGTACACGTGTCTTCTTTGTATTCAGCTGTCGTGAAAATAACGTGTCCCAGGGATATCGTGGTAACCGCTTATCCACAGTCCACATCCGCGCTCGTCTCCTGGGATAGAAGCGACTTCCAACTAGAATCCACACATCCTATCAAGTAAGTTTCATTATGCCAGTGTGCCTTCAGAGATGTTGACTGTTTACAGGTTCGCATATCATTATGATAATGCGCTGTGTTTTCCTGCCATCATTCAACACTTGCACTACCTGCCTGTATGCCTGGGTTGAAGTTCTCGAAAATACTTCAATTTAAGTTTTGACCTAAACCAGGTTCTTAATCAATCAAATTGCCCACGTTAGTGACTTACATGTACATTTAAGTTTAAACTTTGATTTAGTATTGGCTAGAGCTCTAACCCTGCTCCTGTTTTCAAGAGCAAAACTGTGGCTTGGAAGCTGTTCATGCCAGGGACTTGTAGGCAAACTATCGGCGATTAAAGTTATTGATAGAGGTGGAGCTAATGTAATGTACATGTACATGTGCATGCAAGTTTAAGTTACATGACGGTGTCCTTAAATATTAACCTGATATTTAAATAAATTGAAATGTGTCGTGGTGGTCGTCATTGACACATGTAAAGTTACTGAACATACGTGTCCGTTGAAGCTTTATGATATCTGGTTCCTGTTTTAATAAATAATAATTACTTATATATAGAAATGTACATACGATGTATTACTGGCACACAAACTCGATGCTGCCATTCCAGCAGCGTTTTACCAAATGTGCATGTGTGTACGTATTGTACCGGAAAAGCATATCTTTCTGGTGCTATTGGCTAGAGCCTACATCATGCTTTAGAAAGGTTCTATAGCATGCTACATAATGGTATAGGACCTTTCTTCATTAATGTTCGGCGATTCAGTGCCAGAAGCATCTCGCCTTTGCTTTGGTTCAGCTAGCACAAATTTCACCACAACTTATTGGCATCTGGCCATTCCTAGCACGTGGTGGCCTGCTGTGCTGTGGGCTAGAGCATCTGGACGATGCTGTGTGTTAGCTAGGAAGATATGATGATGGCTCCTGTATCCATCTTCCTGTACAGATGGATCACTACATTTCTCTCAGAAACTGTGAAGTTAAGGGGAAGTTACAGCCTTACATATGCCTGTAAACACATGCATGCTATCATCATTGCTTACATTGTATTATACATCGTTATATTGAAACGATTAGCCTTGTGGTATATTTGCTAATATTTGAGTACAGTGGCACGTAGTGGCCACTGTGAACAGGGACGGCCGTCTCTAGTGTGGCCATAAATCTTTGTCGCTACTACTATCAATGTGTTTACACCTCCGTCCCACCAAAGCCACCTCTCTAATGCGGCCACAATATTATTAACACATAGGGTGACCTTATTAGAGAAGGATTGATGTATGCCGAGACGAACCATGCAGGATCACATTTGGTGAGATTGTTCCTCATGACTGAATCCAGCGACAGTACCTTACCAGTTCAGGACAAATTGCATAATTGTGCAGTCGTATGCTGAAAACGGACGGCATACTCTGCCCTAGCTGTCACCTTACTTCCAACCAACTTGTGGGAGTGCTACTACAAATTAGGATTGTGGCATCTTCTTTGGCGGAAGGAAAGCTTGTGGTCTGCTACGCGCAGCTGTCATTGTACAATTTGCCTCGATCTGGTTTACACGACAATAGTCCGTCTGCTGTCTGATCATCCGGCTGATGCCAAGGGAGGTGGAACAGCCCGGGGGGAACAGCCCCTAAAGCCTCTTGCCTTCCGACCGATCACGGATTTGTCTTATTCGTTTTACTAACGGTAAGCGGCCATTAACTCAATCCGGAGCCAGGGAAATCCGCTGTTTGTATTCCGCAGAAGGACGTGTGGCTCGCGGGACCGTCTTTAATCAGGGCTACGTGAAACAGACTGGGGAGGGCGACTGATTCATGACTTTCCATTAGGCCCCGCAGACTCCCTGCTGAAGGGGGGAGCACAATTCCCCAGTCTCGTGGATGGAAAATACCGAGGGAGCGATTCCAGGAAATCCAATGGGACGCTGTAATCCCTGAATTTTATGTAGGCATGTTATATACAATCAGAGTCGAATGTCACTGGGTAGTATATAAAGGAACTGCTGTAATCTGGCAGAACATAGGAGTAGTGAGTATAGTAGACATTTGGTACTGCGTGGCACAATCATATCTTCACAAAGCACATAACTGTAACTCCAGTCGATATAAATTCTTCAACTATAACCTGCATTTCGGCATAAAATTGCCGGTGGTAAGATTTGCAGCCATGATGCTGTGCACTAATTAAACTATGTCTCGTATTATATAAATAGTGATTAGATGCATACGTAACTCATGTACATATACAATTTCATACATGTATAAACGGATTTAACTGCAGAGATGCAGATTGCCTGCCTTTTAAATTGTCCACAATTAAGTAGCCATGCAGGTGAAAAAAATATTACCGAATACATCTGATACGGTAGATGCAAACGATATCATTGTTGCATTATCATAGGGGCAAATCTAAAGTAGATAATGACTTGAACTTCCCAAAGGTCTTCATACCTTGTCAACCTTGTAGAAAATAGGGCTAGCAACCCAATTCGATATATCAATTTGCTAGTAAAGCAAAAGTGAACTTGCGCAGGAGAATTAATCATATACCACGGCGTTGTGGGCCATTATGGAGACTCGGGTTTCTCGCTGCGTCAGCGTATATCTTTACTGCCCCTCAAAGGAGACACATGCCAGTGTTTACCGTTACGGCCATTCAGCGCGGAGTGAAGGTCAAAGGTGGAAGTTCAGAGGTCGCCTCGCACCGAAGACGTTGGGTCGCCTAGCAAGGCAACGTGAAGGAGCACTCGTTACATAGGTAGCAGTGTATAGAGGGTAGGCAGGGTAGACCTTCGCTAATGTTACAGGTGAGCTACAAGTGTGGCTGTCACACAAACATGACTGTCGTTTCAAACAGAACGACTAATGTTCAGAAAGGGTTCCGTTCTGGGTAGTGACGCTGTACAACGCTCTAATGGAGGACCGCGTTCGGTGAAGGGAGCGTGCCTGGATGAGGAAACGCTGTAAGGCCTTCAATTAGTTCTCGCGAATACCGCGCTGTCACACCAAAGGGTGCTTCATATCATAACCCCTCTTCTGCTCTAAAGAACATCATTACCGAATATACAGTAATAATAAGCAATTGTTGTCTGCGCTTTACGTTAACCAGTTATTTTTTCTTCTTTACTTTGGGGCTTTGGAAATCCTCCCCACAATAGTCTGGCTTTGTTGGCAAGGCCCTAGACTGGTATCATGGTCGTCGCACGGCTTATAGCGTAAAATAGGATAACTGTCAGACATATGATATATCACATATAGGTGGCCCATCGATCACCCTACAGCCTATAAAGCTAGATGTCTGCGTCATTAGAGACATGTTATTAAGTCATGCGGGTGCCTTGGCATGCCAGCGACAAGGGGCTTCACATATATACCCTCCCTGGCCGCCGGGCTAAATGGTGTTACCTCTCGTAAGTCAGGCCGGAGATTCCTGTCTCTCAAGTAGGGTACACTCGGTGCACAAGCCAAAGCCACGTAACACAGGACGCAGACATATGCATTGCTGGTGCTACTGTTACATTTAGCTCAATATTTGCACTTTGATTCGTGCATTAAAAAAATTAGTTTCTTTTTGAAGTTAGCTACACATGTATAGCTGCCTTCAAACGGGGTTCACCAGTTCGACCTTGAGTATGGAATGGAATTCTTTGGATGGCCGAAGCTTTTTTTCTGCATGTCCGAAGGATAATAACATCTTAGCCCTTCAAGTAAGAACTCCGTCAAAGCCGTCGCTGGGTGTTCTATTTTCTAACAGTGGGCAAGGTTCTCGATGGCACTAGGCCTAAACAATTCTTGCCGAGTGTTTATATCCAACTTCAAGTGGTTATAGCCAGTCTAGACAACCAGGGTCAGCCCCTGGTCGGGCCCCCTCTGGACACTACACAGGGTTTCCCAGCTGACAAGAACCAGCGATTCTTGAACATGTCTTGTATTTAGCATTGAGACCTCCATTAAGAGGTTAAAGATATATAATGCAGTGTTTACGGCACAGTTTGTGGCACTTCAAAGCCTCAGGCATTTCCTTTTATATGTCAGTCAAAAACAATGTTTTGTTGAACACATCGATTCATTAAATTCATTTTGATCTATAGGTCCTGGAAAACTTTATTTATAGAAACTCATACGAATAGAATAAAGTAAAACTTTATTTAACATCAGTTTATTACAATGTACAACATTTCAATGGATGTTCGAGGATCTGAAGCCACAATCTTTGTCACAATGTACATATCCTTAATTAACGGAGGTTTCTGATGTACCGGGGTACCTGCCATATATAATAAACATATATGTTTAGTCGTATTTAAACTGTCAGTAAAGTCTACATGCCGAATAAGGTGTGGCTATATGAAGGGCTACATGCATGGGCTGGGTTAGTAGGGAACCTTTCCAGGAGATTGGCGATCCGGAACTATTAAAGAGTCACCAACATTTGAGACTGACATTTTTTGGCTGGTATTACTTAGAACATTTGCACGACTGGTAGAAGCGCATTATTATTTGAAAGGCTGCTGTGCACAAAATGATCAGTTTTTGTCCTTCCCGCGTCGGCCAGTGGTACACTGTATCTATCACTATTCAGATGGTCTCATTAGGTGATTTAGGCATAATCTTGCTCATCCTGTCAGGGCAATTCAAGTGATCTTTAATCGTTGCTTTACTCATAATACAGACATGGCATGCACCAATAAAAACGTTTGGTCTTTTTGTTGTGTGACCCATTCTTGTCTTTCTGCTTATTAATCCGCCTTTATTCCAGCGTGCCATATTGAGGCATTTTCCCCTTCAGTTTGCAGTGCACTGGCTGCCTGAGACTTGTACTTGCTAAATGTAGCTGTCTATACTGCCGACTACTACCAATGCCCTGTCGCCATACTCTGGCTGTCCTGTCTTGTTTGCCCAGGATTGTCCCCATATACTGACACTATACGTACGCTGTCAGGGCCAAGCCATTCGTTGCTACTCTAGCGGCTTTCTTCCCACCTCACTATGCATATGCCGATTTTTGCAATAGAAAGTATAATCCTTTCGAGTCTCGGTCTTGTGGTGGTAAACAGACCTCGACAGAGAGAGATCTAGAGTTTTCTGACTAAATATTTCTCCGCAGCGAAAGGTATATAGCCGTGACACATGCTTTTCCAAGAAACTGGCGGCTCCATACGGCATACATATAGGTACATGTAATCATGCCACGATAAAAGTGTTCTTTTGTACGAATCGCATTTACATGCAGCTTTTCGAGGTCCCTGGGACTTGCCAGTTTCACTGGAAATCGCACAATTTGCCGGACGCATTACAGTGTTGTTTATGTTACATGTACTTCGCCTGCTGTGTCAGCATTAGGATTTTATGTCTAATCAGATGTGTGAGTCGAGTGCATGTACTATCGTCCAAAATACATTTTTGCATGTAAAATTTTAGATAGATGTACAACTGGGGGTAGAAAGGTTTGTTCACAAAGTCTGTAATTACATGTAAATACGGCTAATTATGTCTCTGCTCGGTGGCCGAATGATTAGAGCGACGGACAGAGTGACATAGAGTTTGAATGTCCCCGTCGAAACCCCTCAATGATGCCGATAAAAATGCCTTTAGTTTATGGCCCACGGGAAACATATGACATGATATGACACGATGTAGCTTAAAGGTGTTGTGTGGAAGTTGTGGTTATGCCTCGAGTACGAATAAAGGTATATAAAGGACTCACATTGTTTTTAAATGTGATACTCAAGAGTTTTCATTGAACACATACTCGAATTGTGCATGTGTGGCACAATTATTTTGGCCAATAGGGGGTATGCAACGGATTTGTTTTCCAATGTTAATTCTTCATCCAGAAAGCATACAAAAGTATTCTGCGCAAGGGTATCATTATGATCCTTGAAAAGTCATAGATGCGTTATTATTGTATTAATACCTGTCGCTTTGACTACCTTGTTGAGGGACGCATGCAATGTCCCAGCAGCATGCGTTGTGAGAAAATTGCAGGGTATGCCAAGCAGGATGTGGTGTATCAACTGTTAGAAGACACTATGCGTGTATATAAGCCATCCATCACCCAGTCTTTACCATAGGTTATCGTGTTATATAATGAGTGTCCGCTCAATCCATGCTGTAACAAGATTGCCCAGTCAAGTTGCACATGATTGATGTTAAGTGTCACATCTCCAAGCAGCTAGAGTCTATATTGACGCTGGTGCCCTGTCCCCCCTACATGTACTGTGTGATGTCACCCCAGTGTCTAGACGCCTGTTTCAATCCCCTCTCTTCTCTGTGTGTCTCCAGAGGCGTCTACCAGATCGTGCCGATCTACGGGGAGGCCGTCGCCGTCAGCCGCCCGTTCCAGGAAGGCTCCCACCGGGTGGAATACAAAGCTGTGGACGACAGCGGTAACTTCGACAGCTGTTCCTTCTCCGTCAACGTCAACGGTCAGTATCAACTCCCTCCTCCTGCTCCTCCTTCTCCTCATTCCAGAAGCCATGAATCAGTGTTTGCTCTATGAGGCAGTGACCAGCTTGAAGGTGTTTGGCCTCCTCCGGCCTTGCGGGGAATTGTTTGCCTGGGGGTGGGGACTTGATGGTGGCGCCAGGGAGACGTCTGCTAGAAGAGGGATAGGGACAAGGGAGACCTCAAGTAGTGGAATACATATATATATAGTGCAATGGCTAGGGGTCCGGGAAAGGAGATTTATATAGACCACAGTACTGTATGTTCAATCTGTTGTCTTGATTAGTCACTGCAATATCAAAATATCTTAATCATGCTTCATTCCGGAATGCTTCTAGAATATCCGATCTCCCCATGCCATGATTTCCGGAAACACAAATTGGGATGACTGTATTGTTTATGTTGTGTCCCTCCCTTCAGTCGTGCGCTGTGACCGGTTCTTTAACCCCAACCCCCACATCGGGCGGTTGTCGTGTGACGCAGGGAACCTGTACGGGTCGACTTGCAACCTGACGTGCACCCAAGGTTACTACGTGGTGGGCCAGGCCAGCATCCAGTGCCTGGAGACGGGCCAGTGGTCCGGAGACATTCCCTTCTGTGACAGTAAGTGCTGCAAATTTGCTAATGACCTCCCCGAACTTGACCGGAGGCAAGGTCAGCTCCCCGTGACAAAGAGGCAATAAAAGCCTGACCTGTGACAAATCGGTCTGCTGTAGCGCATGCCAGGTCTGCCGAATTCCATGCCAGCCGTCTGAGTAATGTACATGATGTAGCAGGGGCAAAGTTTTACTTCCGCGCTCCGCCGAAAAAGGGTAAACGTTATAGGTTTCCATGCTGGAGTTTGTATGGTAAACACGATACTCGGTAAGTCATAGTCGCCAGAATTGCTTTTCCTGCTGAATCATGATCATCGTATGCGTAATAAGGCACATGCCTATTTGTTTCGGCAGCAATTTATGGCATCCCAAACATTTCAGATGATGACGGTGATTAGCACCCTCATCATCTGAAATGTTTGGGATGCTCAGGGCCTTTAATAGCTGGGGTTGCGCGGAAACTGGCAACCCATTAACATTGAGTCACAGTCAAAACAGGATAAACTATGTAGGATAAACGTATTGATTTAGACGAAGTATATATATTTCATGCCTATATACATGTACATAACTTTACATTTTCCATCGTTGGAAGTCAAGTTGCGGCACACTACAATGCCGTGTCGCCATCCATATACACTTGTCATCTTTTGGTGGATATGGATCTCTTTGGCAACTGATTCGGTGACAAGACCTACAATATAGGTTCATTGACTCTTGCCCAAACCCTTTACTAAAACCAACACCAAGAAAAAAATACAAGTCCAAATTTCTGCCCCGCAAATGGCTGCGAGAGTAGTTTCCCCGTGGAGAAATAAGCTGTTGTCAGGACGGGGCGTGGCGGGTCTGAACCCCCTCCTGTCATTTGGTCCCATCTGTCACCAGCGTGGGACACTGGGCAGCGGCTGTCTCCCTGTCACCAAGCTTATGCCTGCTGTCACATCTCCATTCCGGGCCGGGACAGCTGACTTTGCTTCTTCAACCGCACAAACATACATATCTTGGCGACTCCTTTTCGGTTAATTTGTCTAATTCAAGGATAGGAATAGGATGCCCCTATTTATAAGTTATTCGCCCCTATACAAAGGTACGAGCAGGGGCGATAAGAAAATGGCTGTCAAAAGGCTCCTGGGGCTGCATGATTGCAGGAGATTTTCCAGTGTTTCAATCTCTGTCACAGCTTTGATCTGGAAATATCAAGAGCCAAATGCATGAATACATACCAAGGTATCAATTACACCCTGTATATGTAGATTGTAGCTATAGGCGAGCTATTCGTACTGGTACATATGTCTGAGCCAATGTTTATGCCTTTGGTGGTAATAAAAGTGAGATTAGAGCCTGCCACTATGCCCTTTATGAAAAAATGATTAATAATTCCCGATATTTTAATTAAGAGTTTTGTCGTATGGGGCCAGACGTCGTGCCGAAGGTCATGGTAACATAAATGCGGACCGTGTTCAATTTAATTTATGAGCCACCTAGGCGGTCAGAAAGTTGTTCTTACTACGTACATTAATATTGTAGACATTATTGTGATGTATGCATGCATATATTACGTCTAGCTGTCCCAACAAGCTATACTTAATGAACGATACCGTGCTTGGCACTAACAGAACAGTTGCCATGTCATGTACTATAGAAGACTTGAAATATTGCCTATTACTCATATTGCTTTCAAATTGCGTTACAGAACAACATAAAGAAACTGTACAATACTACAATGTACATATAATATACATAATTTAAGTTCTTCGTATTTAGTATTTTGTTTACCACTATAGTAGCTTTTACACATCAGTTTGAAAGTTCTATGCATGTACATGTATATATGCAAGATATTAAATGGATGACTTCAACTTAAATGAATTAAAGGCGTCATCAATCTATCCTCTGGAAGGGAGCTATCCTCGTCCCTCTCTTACGCGTCCTCCTGCTACTGCTAATTTTAATTTACTCTTACAGTTGTTACATGTAGCAGTCTTATCATAACATATAGCTATATGCACATGTAGTACTGAGATGTACATGAATCTCGAACCACTGACGAGGAGCCAGAAATCACAAATGTTAAATATAACGTAAAATAAGAGATTTCTTTCTGCGGCATCTTTATCATGGAAACTTTTGTTGTATCCGTTACCATAAAGAGCGTCTTTTCGTTGTTCCAACTTGTTCAAATCTACATGTAGCTTGGGGTGATTCCATCCTTCTCCTCTTTGCCCGCATACTGCTTGGCCCACTTTAGCCAGTCATAACTAATGCGGCTATAAAAATGGATTTCTCATTTCCAACATTTTAGCCACGACCTGTGGTGATCCCGGGACGCCGCTGAACGGGCACCGATCCTGCTCCACAGTGAATCATGCGTACGGCAGTTTCTGCAGCTTCTCCTGCGCCAGCGGCTACCAGCTGCAGGGGAACGACCGCCTGGTGTGTACGGCAACGGAGGCCGGGACGCTGTGGTCCGGGGACGCCCCACTCTGTGAGGGTGAGTGTACAGGGGACGGCTATGGAGATGTCGTGATATTTGTGTGGGAGGGTGTGTGTGCAAATCTTTTGCTGGTGTAAATGGAACGTGGAAACAGCCGTCATGGTGATCCAGAAAGCCTTAGGCTATCAATTTGGACACCTAAGCGTTTTGAAACAAGCGTAAACCTCATTTTGGTCTGTCATTATTGTCCACATTAAAAACCCCAATGAAATATAAAAAAATGCATGTAGTTTTCTTGTAAAGCTGACAAAGTGTACATGTACTTTAGTTTCAGTGATATTGAATATGCATGTATGATGCTAAAATCATTTGAGATTAGGTAGTGGAGACGTGACGTATGCTGATGTATATAATCGTGTGTGGCCAGATAGGCGGCCTGGCGGGTGGTGACAGTGCTGGTGAAGGCACCACGTGCCGAGTTTCACCACACCACACGTTAGCAACAATCACTCCATCAACCACTAGCCAGGCGCATGCATTGCCATGCAATAACAGTAGATCTTGCGATTTTTTTCCGGTGCTGGGAGCCTGCGTACAAATTGTATGCGTAACACAATACGCCTGATCTCCAGGGCGCGCTGGGCTCTGTTACTTTAAAAGTAGAATGTGGGATTTCCCTAGAAATGTAAAGTGATTGAAGGAAGGCACTTCTTCCTCTTGAAAGGCTATCCAGGAACTATCGTTTGGTGCTGTATCGGTTGGTACCAGGAGAAGCGCCAGCGGCTGTTATTGGCTGAGTGGAGACATTTGCTCAACTATTACATGTGGATTAGCTGCCATATGGTTCGTGTTGATCCTATACTGGGGGAAGGGAATGGGGATTTTATTGCTGCTTCAATGTCTTGAATCAGTCTGGCCACGCTGAAGCCGGCCGTGTTGGTAATACGGAAAATCTGAGTGGATCCGTCTCACTTTCCGTCTGGGCAGTACATCACGACGTCTCCTGCGTACGCTTCCCACAAGCACACACCCTGCTTGCCCTCCTCGACAACCCTCAAAGCTTTGTCATGTAGATATATATCATGTAGGTAAACCACTAACAAACACCGCAATAGTCATTTCTCACCGCAGGGTGGTGTGTGTTATTTTCTTTTGCCTTTCTCGTTGCCAGAAATAAAGCCCCCGACCATCAAGGAGTGTCCGTCGGACATTGTCATTCGCACCTCGTCACCCCTCACGGAGTACGACAGGCCTCCCCTGGCGTTCGAGACGGCGAGCGGGGAGGAAGCTCCCTTCACCTGCTCCCACTTCGGAGAGGAGAAGAAGCACAACTTCACCCTGGGGACGCATGTAATAACGTGCACCGCTTTTGATCCCAAATTCGGAGATAAAGCCACCATTACATGCCAGTTTACTGTGATAGTGAAAGGTAAGGTATAAGGGCGAGGTGGCCGGCCGGGTTTGGGTTTGCCGAGGGCTTTCCTTTGGCCAGGGCCCCCAGACGGGTAGTGATTAGAGCGCGGGCAGGTAGCTCTTTCAACTTAGGGATTACGCAGACGACAGATACTGTTTGAAGCAGGCTTTTCTCCTCTCGCCATGTGCTACCGAGTAAAGTTTACAGCGTATCGCATTTCACAAAAGTACGCCTGTGGCTGACATTTAACCGTAATTCCGTGGAATTTCCACAAGTGACAACCTTTTTTGTGTGGCCTTTTCATTCACCTCAACGCCGAAGTTAATGCATTTCCAGTTTTCTGGGGAGCCGCCATTGCGACTCTTTTATATTCCCTTAAAGCGGTCTCTTCCCACAAAAGCTATGTCCTCAATCCACCAATGTCTTTTGACCCCGCGGTGATATAGGACCACCCTGTCGAGTCTACTAAGTAAGTGGCAGTAGTAACCGGAACTCACGTCATTCTGTTTTTCAGCCAATCCTTGCCGGGCGCTGCCCCAGCCCCAGAACGGCAACCTGCTGTGTTCGCGGGCGGACGGAGGCGGCAGCAGCCGACACGACACAGTATGCAACCTTCACTGCCACGCCGGGTACGAACTGCCGCGCGCCGACAGTCACCAGTCCCCGGAATTCGTCTGCGATGCCACGGGAACCTGGCAACCAGCAGACACCGTACCAAGCTGTGTCCGTAAGCAACCAGCCCTCTCCAACCCCCCACCCCCGCCCTATTAAGTTCCGACGTTTGTTGTTTCCCTAATGCAGGTAGTAACCTGTATTCAAATTATATCTGCTCTTTTATCTTATGTAATTGGCCCCAACATTGGCTCCTGCATGGTTAGATGCTTTTCGGTGTGCTCTCAAACATAGTAGTAATTGCCTGTAATTATTATTGCGAGATTGAATATGATAAGGTGCTTTTAAAAGGGGGTTCTTCGTATTGGGGGACATATAATGGAGCATCCAGTGAATGTTATCAGACCATGGAATCTCCCCCTGTATGCCAAACACCCAAGGAAAGAATATCGAAAGCAGCTTGAGAAGTTGAAAAGCAAAATCCTGACCCAGAATCGTATTTCATTGAGATAATTTCGCTTTCTGTGATTGGGAGTTTTTTGCGCTGTGGTTATGGAAACAGGGATTGTAAGGCTAGAGATCGTTGCTTTGTGATGGGGACAACAGCTAATGTCACCAAAATATGCAGCAATTTATCTTGTACAAACCAGATAGGGTTTCTGTTGTTGGTTGGATATAAAGACTATTTTGCGCCTATACCTCGTGCTAGACTGGTTTGGGGTTCTTATAGCAACTTAATTCCCTAAGGATTGACTGCTAGGGGTTACTGTAGAAATAGTGAAAGACTTGAAAGAAATAATAATTGTATTTTTTCGGCGTGAATCATATACTATTGAATCTGCCTAAAAAGCGAACTAGTGGATTGAGTCAGGTTAAAAAGAGCCTATATATAGCAATGATCCAGACCCGGAAGTTGATGGTATTGTGGCGGCTTATAGCAGCTGGATAATCTGGTCCCCACAATAAACGTCACTGGGGGATTAAGATGGCAGTGAGGCAGTGCTGTGCCAGTGACACTAGACACACCCTGGTTCCGGCTGGGGGGGGGGGGGGGGGGGGGGGGGGGGGGGGGGGGGGGGGGGGGGGGGGGGGGGGGGGGGCGGG
>JAAUYG010098189.1_pt1 | contig 16620 bp, 10 predicted proteins | sample 7278091 | NCBI WGS metagenome assembly JAAUYG01 (sample SAMN14350201, study PRJNA611818) | marine sediment metagenome | isolation source: surface marine sediment (0.6m) | place: French Polynesia: Moorea | collected 2018-08 | reverse complement strand
CTTTTCTTGTGGTGTGGGTTGGGGGGGGGTGTGGTTGTGGGGGTGGGTCGGTCGCGTCGGCGGGGGGGGGGCGGCGCCCAAGGTTGACACTGGGACACGTTCTACAGGACAACTCTTGACCATGGACTGCGGGGAGACTGTACAAGCTTCGTTGTCACTTTGTGTTCGGTTGAGACCGGATGAACGGTCTGGAGTATAAATAATAGCAAGTCAAGACAAGGCAAAACGACAGCATTTACGGAAACTGTAATCTACTTGCGAGCAAAGTTGATACGACGTAGGTTTCAGAACAAAAGCAATAGTAGTAGTAGTTTTTTTGCTACAGTATATGTAAACCGCTGTAAGGAACACATTTACAATTAAAAAGATCAAATATTTTTCTTCACAAGGAGCTCATCCATGCAATAAAAACGTTATTGTCTGGCGACGAAATAAGGGAAAATTAAACAAAAAATAGATGTTTCCTAAAGCGGTCCTTTGAATTATTCACATAAAGACCAAGGGTTACTAATATTATCTGTTTGTCTTGTCACTAAGTATGGTGTACATGTACAATCTTCGTCATATTGGTGGAATATTTGAAAATGTATTATAGGCCAGAGTTTTCAAGTAAAAAACACGATAATCTATCAAATTATCCACAAGCTCATAAAACTCACGTGTTCTGCGGGGCTTTATCACAATTCGTACCAAATTTGGAGCACAAACTGCACTGAACTTGATGTCATGTGTGCTCATTTCAAAATTGTATGAAAATGATAATTGTGCACTTGAAGTGCATGCGAGTACCAGAGACCAGGAAGTCACAGCAAAGCCTCCCCCAGAGAATTTGTACCCCAAACGGTCCAGTCTCGGGAAACACACTTAGTAACGGCCATATCCCCCTCGTGCCTGGATGACAGCATCGATGCGTCTGGGGCCAGAACTCAACTAGCTGGTTCATGTATCTCTAGTTGAGTGCATCCCATTCCTGGGTGAGAGCATCAACCAGCTCACCCAGATTAGTTGGCTGGCCTTCTCTCTGCCGAATGGCATTGTCTAGGGCATTCCACGCATGCTCAATGGGGTTGAGGTCTGGCGAATAAGGTGGCCATGGCAACTGCTTAACTTCTTCATCTTGCAGGAAATCCTGCATGCGACGGGCTCGGTGAGCTGGCGCATTGTCATGTTGGAACACAAAGTTCCTGCCGAAGTGTCCCCTGGCATAAGGAAGCATTTCTGCTTCAGCAGCTGCCTGTAGGTGTCGGCAGTGATGTTTCTCTCCAAGATCACAAGATTGGTTCGGCCAGCATAGTGGATGGCACCCCAAATATGCATTGATTCCCCACCGTGGGACATAGTAGGCAAAACACAGTCCTGCTGGAACCTCTGGCCAGCTTCACGACGCACACGAACTCTGCCACTAGCACGATGAAGAAGATACCTTAGATTCATCAGAGATGAGGCCATGCCTCATTTGACGCAGTCGGCGATGTTGGTGCTGACGGGTCCATTCCAGATGGGTTATCTTCCTCTCGAGAGTCAGCAGAGGTTCCTTGGCAGAACGACGAGAGTGGAGACCTCGCGGCACATGCGGTACAGCAGCCTGTCATCTTGGACTGAAGTTTTCTTGGGTCTACCTGTACTAACTCCAGGACGAACGTTATGTACTAACTCCAGGACGAACGTTATGCTTAGTCCTGTACCTGTGGATGAGTTTGGAGACAGTTCCCTGAGAGAGGTGGGGATGATGAGCAATCATTGTTTTCGTCCAGCACACCACGTACCAAAGACCTACCAGGTTCATCCCTCTACAATTGTCTGACGTATGGTGTGGAGAAACTGGAATCCACAGGACAAGTCTCCGACTAGGCTGTTAGTGGTAAATTACTCAACAACTGGTCAGATGCTCACCCAGTCAATTCAGGTTCACGTGGTTACAGTTGTGTACACCCCATTTAGTGATAATCCCTTGAGCACATTGTGCAATCTTTGGTACTCACCTATAACTGACTCTTGTATGTATACCTAGTATTAATTGGGAATCAACATATAGGACTATAGTGGCATTAGACAAACAATTTTACTATTTTTTAAAATATCCCATCAATATGACGAGGAGTGTAGCTGGGACGTTACTCATTGCATATGACTGGCCATATTGATGGAAGCAGACGGTTTTAGTCTTGTGGGCCTATACCTTTACGACTGCATGTAACTCATTCCAACTCAGAAGTATCAAGTGATCGTGCTGTAGCGTTAATAACATTACGTAGGTTCCAAGGACAATTGCTCGTAAGCGTAACTATGTTGCCAGTGTTACAATTGGAAACACCACCATTACTGGCGAGCCCGGGTGGGTGATACCTGGCGGTGACTGACATGCACGTCTCCCTAGTGACCTTGTCGTAGTGAAGGAAGTGTCGCCTGTTCTTCCGTGGAGAGACGACGTGCGACTCACTCTTTCCCTGTCTAAGGTGCATAGTCTTGTGGCCGAGTTTGCCGCAGCCTTGGACATATGTCTTACTAACTATGTGGTATGACGAAGATGACTACTTTCTTTCTTTCTTTCTTTCTTAAAACATATTTGCACTGGGTGGCCAATTACAACAGGTACACTTCCTTGGCTCCCAGTTGAAATAATCATCATCATTAAACCAGACAGTTAAATGGACTTTAGGAAAATTAAACTATCTTCGTAGGAAAGACTTTTATGGTTGAAGTGAGTGCGCTGTTACATTGTACAAAACATTCATATCATTTCCATTTTAATGTCGCAGTGAGCGCTGTTCGTTTGGTCGAGCGGTAGAATACCCGACTTCAGACCACTTGGTCCCCGGTTCGAAACCCGGTGTATTCAAATCTGGCGCCGGTCCGTCGCTCATAAGACCCGGCCTGGCTATTAAGAAGAGACGTTAAATAAACAAATTCACTCACTCACTCTCTTAATGTCGCAGTGTGACAGTAACGCCAGTGTCGGTTAGTAGTACTTACGTCAAATGACAATATTTCACTCATCCCCACTGACTTACCCACTGATTTAATCATCTACCCACCTATTTACTCAATGATTCACCCACCTACCCACTCACTGACTGACCCACCCACTCAACGACTAACCCAACCACCCACTACCCCCGCTCGCTGCATAACTCACTTAACCACTCACTCACTCACTCACTCACTCCCTCACTGGACTCACTCAGTCGTGCACTCACTCACTCACTCATGGACTCACTCAGTCATGCACTCCCTCACTCATGCACTCACACACTCACTCGCTGACTCAACCACCTACTGCGTACCTGCTCTTGAAGTTTCGTAAAGAAACTTGATCCCAGATTTCAAACTTAAAACTTACCTTAAAAGTATTGCAGATAACAGCGAGTCTTAATAGGCGGATTGTATCTTGTCTTTTTATCTTATAAATCCATATATAACAAGTGTACCAATGCTCAGTATATTTTAATCGCATAATTATCGGTATCTAATGGCATCCACGATGTAAGAGGGATTTTTTAGCAAGAACATCTCAATACTTTCGGTATCTTTGTTATTCGGGTCAAACCTATAGCACCCTGCCTCCATACATTGGGGAAGATTGATTTACCGCGCTTCCCATTCGTCTGGAGTTTTCCTTAGCAGTAGACGACATATTCCCGCGAGATCTCGAGAATGTCGCGGCAGCTTCTAGCTAATCAAGGGCCGTGCTGGGACTAATGTTGAATTTGTCCCAATTATCCTTGTTGAGCAACCTGTGAGCGGCAGTCGTTGTTTCCCTCACTTCGCTCGGATCAGCATCGCTGATTGGGGAATACACAGTGCCATTGTAACTCAGCTTGGCACCAGCGTCTTGAGACTGTCTGAGGGAGGCTTCAATCTGACCGTGACACTGCATCTAAGGAATTCAGAGACTTCCTTCCGTACGCGACGCACGTCGGGCGTGGCTGGGCAGTGATTGACAGCGGACAATGGCGTTGACGTAACGTGTAATGAGACGTTTTGTTGGCGTGGTTGCAGTGTGATTACCAGATGACAAGGCACACGTAACATTAAAGTTTGCTGACATAATGGACTGCAGACCAGGCGCAAGTGTAACTATCGACGGCAGGATGAGGGCACCGGCTTGCCACATATTGAAATTTGCTTGCATGCTGCGGCTTGCAACATATATTATTAAAAATTTAAGAACATGGTTAGCTAATGTATGGTTAAGCCTGCCTTTAAAGAATAACCACTAATTGTTTATTTTAAACTTTCATGTTTTAGTCATTCTAAGCTCTGTCAATCTGTAACATATTAAACCATAGTCGTTGTAATGTTATGTTAACCTGGAATTCATGCTTTCATTTCGTGTATTATTTTAATGATCTTCAATGTATGTACAATATATTTTATACTGCTGGGCGTCAAGGAAAAAATCCAAATGGAAATTGAGTCACCAAGGGTAAAGGATACTTAAATAATAAAAAAACCCGCAATAATCGCGCACGTTTCAAGCCATTTTGGTCAGCATTTAAATATATCCAGGAATTTAATTGCCTTGTAATGTTAATCCGATTCGGTCCATGGGTTAGTTGTGTCACATTTTCTAGGGTTAGCCCGTATTTATTTATTTATTTCACCCTCCCTTGCCGGAGAAAACATAGTACAATAATGGGTAAAACTGTTGCTCGACTAGATTACATTGGTGAGGTTAAAAGATGTACCAGTAAGTGTTCTTCGGAATATGGTTTGGCGAAGTTCTCATGATACAAAAGCATACGAATAGAATCCACATAGCCATTCTCACTTCTCTGACATTCAGTATGACTAGATTTCTTAAACGCAAGACTGATTGGTGATAGTCGGATTGCAATGACCTTCATGATATACATGAGCAGGGAGTATATAGCGTAAAAGATGGTAGAGACATATATTTCTGGCAGGACTAGAGACAGAACATATCCGTCTGAATAGAGAGCATGCATTCTGAACAACCAGGTCGCTGGCACGCTTGATGATTATTGCCTGGAAAAGTTCAGTGGTATACGATCGCTTCGACAGAGGAGTGATCGTTTAATAAGGTGCCCTTGGGTGGAATCAAATTGAGCGACATCCCTATATGAAATATTCATACATTCAGTACCATAGCATAATGTTGGCTGACAGATTGTTCTGAACAGGTACGACTGAACGTCAGGCGCAGCTTCAGGGTATAGCATTCCCGCTGGCGACAAACAATAGTGCGATTGACGACATTTAGTGATCCTTTGGTGGATATGGTCAGAACAAGTACCCTGGATATTGAAAACATTGCCTAAGACCTCGAGTCTGCAGTGCTGACATACAAAGTGACTCGCCATTCATAGAACATCTCCATACGTTTGATGCGTTGTTTATCCAAAACGAGTTACGTGATACATGTACAGAAACATTTTTAAGTTGAAGTGTGAAAGTCTTATCAAGCACTACTAAACTAACGTTGCATTTCATGGACATGCAATTCATAAAGACATATAGCGGTAAACAGATAGCATCTCACAAAGCATAGACTCATTTAAACATTTGGGTGATAAAACAGCAATATTGCAGCTATGCAAAAGGGCTACGAAATGTGAAAGGTCCGCAGATTTCAAAAAACTATCCACAATTTAATAGACTGTGAGTAATAAATTTTGCAAATAACGAACACGTTCAATTGTCCATACAAATTAATTGTGCACGTGTGTATATTACTATCTGGTTATCCATAGTATACTTATTAATTTAAAAGCGCAAAGAAGTGACTCACACCCATATTTTTTAAATCGAACGTAGTTCAGTGTACTCAAGTATCCGGTAAAATTTAAGAATCCGTGCGCATAATTTCGTGGAGCGAGCGCACAATTTAAGGGTTTTTTTTTGTATCTCGAAACGATTCCATACAATTATGTAAGGTTATTGTAATCAACGCAAAAAGGAGAATTTAGCAACAACGGTTTATTATTGAATCATGCACGCAGCGCAAGCGTGATTTTATAATTGGCGCCGCCCAACAAGAACCGATTTATTTATTGTCTAATATAGCCATCTTAATCAGTCAGTGCCATCTTTTCAGGCCACCAATGTCACCCAAGTTTGTGTGTCCCCCAGGTGGTTAATTGTCCCCTCCCCTTCATTCCCCGCCCCTATTCCACCCTTGTGTAACTTGTTATGCGACATATGGCATCCCAGGGCAGCGAAAAGGCCACGCCGTGGACAGGTTTATACATAGCCCTGCGCTGTCCAGTTTGTGTATGTGTCTGGCGGTTAGAATATAATCTTTAGCATGAAATATTCATGCCGATATGGAGCCTGACTCTGTTTCTGCAGGCGGGGAAGGACAAGGCCTCAAGGAAGTGGGCTGCTAACAGCCGCTGATGATGCGACAGCGTAGCCAAAAAGGGAGGCAGACACTTTACAAGCCGCAGTGTAAATTTCTCTCTTTACAAGCCGCAGTGTAAATTTCTCTCTTTTCAGACGCGGTTCCCGGATATTACGTCACCTGGCTGCCAGTCGCAAATTCCCTCGACGGCAAATCACTTGTCAATCAACTAACAGAAACAACTCTGTAGTCCCGGCCGCGTCAATAGCCGGCGAAAAGCGAAAGCCCCAGTCGCTGGCCTAACCCAAACTCATAGTACTGGTTTCATGGGGGTGCTCTACAGATCCCGCCTTCAGGCGAGCTGTGTCGTCTGCGGCAGGAAAGATGAGCAACTTCACACCAGCAGAACTTCGGAAGACGGATACCTAATTGTCTGGGACATGCAGTGCGGTCTTTGGGGGCTCGCCCTAATATCGCCTTGTTCCCGCTTCACTTTGCCTCGGAAGTAGCCGGAACACTACATGCACTAAGCAGGAATAGCGCAGTCTCGTGTAATAACGGTAAGTCACGCCACCTCATTTAGATGCAATATTAGTATATATGTTCGGTGTTAATACCCATTATCTCTGAGGGTATACATGGAAATGCTTCGGAACTTTTCGCTTTTTGGAACTATAAACCAAAGCTTTTATCTAGGTATTTAAGTAGCCTAAGGGTATCTGACCTTTATACCCAAGTTTAATATAGACTCTGGAGTTCATTATAATAAAGGCTTGGTAGACATCAGACTCTTGGAAAAGAGCGAATTCTGTATTATATTTACCGGAGATCCTGATAAACTCACGTTTTAATACTCGTTGACATTTTTTCAGTTGAAACACTGTGTGCCTTGTGGCACTATTCTTGGCAGTAATCAAGAACGGAATTACATGTACTGTACAAACTGTTTACTCTCATAATAATCGATAATTAACAGACGTATAGACAGACATATGCTACATGACCACATGGGAAAGTACTGGAGATGGATTAGGTTCTTAGAGATGAAAATTTGACAGACGACTAAAAATCCTGACTTTAACTTACGGATAAGGCCTTGGGTTTCAAATGGCAATGGACGCCTCGCCTAATCCACCTGCCAGGATAATGCAAGCAAACTTTCTTGTCGCTCAACGCTCAAGCCTGTATTTTTAAAAAGAAATTCTCCGTTGGACAAAATTGATCGATCAATGAAAGGGTCGTGCTTTGACGAGAAAAATAACATCAATAGAAGTCATTATTAGGGTTAAATATAACCCGGTAACATATGTTTTTATATGGGCTGAAAGTGATAAAACAATTGCCTTTATGATTGTAATATTAAAGGTTTATGTGCCAAAAATGTACTTGTTTGTATTTTAATTTTACTTAACACTCAGTAGCTAACATCGTATTATAATTTACCGACAATACTACTTCAATCTGCAGTTCCAAACAGGAGGCTAGCGGACCAGAAGATAATTACTGGAATGGCTCTTTTGGGCTATATGGATTTTATACTCCCGCTAGACTATTGGCGCCACCTGCAGCAGCAGCTAAGAACAAAACCGATATCAAATGCACGACTATGATATCCACGTTCATGTTTGTACCGAGTGTCTAATTCTGGAAACGCAATAAAACGAGACCAGGACTATTTCAAATAAATCTACCCTAAAATAATGATGTCTTTTTGATGTAATACACAGAGGAAATTGCACCCAGGCGTTATACACTTTATCTTCAGATTTTACACAACGCCCATCATATACTGTAGGCTACTGGAGATCTCTTCTGTAATGTTTATTGATTAAATGCCAGATTCGTTATGCCAGTGCCTGAGAGTCAGGATATCTCCATGAAAATACGAATCCAGATAATGTCTTAGGGTACGCTATCCGCGCAGATATCGCTTTAATGTTACCAAATGCAGTTTTCACATAACAAAATAATCGTGTTTAAAAACACGGGTTTCGTTCTATGCTCTGTACGATTTGCAGTCATTGTGATTCAGATTTACTTGTCTTTCGGCGTATTACATATACATATATATTCACTGAAGAAGAGACTCATTTTGTCTGATTTTGTGCTTATATGTAGAATTGAAATTTATTAGACGTTGGCTTGGATAATAAACGGCAGGCTTTCTTTTATCAATGCAATAAACGGTCGACATTTTTTAGTAATGCACTGGTTTCTTTAAGGAACTGTCATTATTTTATTTATGTATTTAGCAATGCCATTCTGTTTCATTCCGCCACCTACCATCCAAGCAGAATCTCCAGGATTGTAGTCTTGAGCCCAGCAATCCAGAATGTGCCTTACCGTATACCTCAGTATCGTGACCATCGGCCTTACAGGTAGATATCAGTGAACGAACGTAAATCGTTATTAAGTCTCCTGGGTATAATCGTCTATGTCGATTGGGGTACGGGAATAATCCCACCCCCGGACAAAATCCCCCCAGGACATAATTCTCCCCGGACAAAATCCTCCAGGACATAATCCCCCGCGCAAAATACCCCTGATCAGAATCCCCCCTGCGAAAAAAATGTAAGATGGACACAATCCTCTCCTCCACCCCATACCAATGACTTCTCAAATCATGATTATTCATGTAATGGATAAAAACATTCTCCCATTTCCAATGGTAAAGGGGATTTTGTCCACCTGATCATTTCCTGAGGGAGGCTTATATCGGGGGCGGGGGGTAGGGATTATGTCGGGGGGAGGGGTTGTCCAACATCCGTGCCGATTAACAGACAGTGTGCATGTATCTTGTTTGGAAATCTATCTTATCCAACAATGTTAACCTCTTTAGCAAACACATTAATTCATAAATATTTTTTTTTCATCTTGTGAAGTGGTAATTGGTAACCCAGTTTTGCTGCAGATTTATGCTTTGTATCACGGAGAATCTGTAGTCCCTGGTATCGTTTTGAGCGTTCTTTCAAGTTGTTTTCGAATAAAGTCACAGGCTCGTCCACGTGTTTTCCTGCAGTGACTGCTAAACACCACCACGGTTACTGCGACTTTCCGGAATATCTGTGGAAATCCAACAACAGCTCCAGCACCCGGAAGTGGGTGACGAGATCAGGGTATGACCTCGTCAGCGGCAACGTGACCTATCGCGAGGAGTATCACGTGACGGCGACCAGCATGACGCGTTGGCTGTATCAGAGACGTCAGTGCCTGGACGGTGGCAGCAACCACAGCAGTCTGTGTCTGCGAGGTCGGACTGCAGAAAGGCTCCTCTGTCTGTCAGAGGAACCGGACCGGAAGTTCAGGGTCCAGATCATGAGCAAAGGGTGAGGATATGTCACTGGGTTTTTATCATTTTCCTTCGGACGTTCTGCCTTTCAAATCAACTGGTATTTGCGTCAATACTTCGAAGACTGGTTACTGGACAATTCTGACAAGACACCACAGAATGCAAATTATTACAGCAGTTGTAGTTTGACAGCCTAATTTGTTTTAAACACTAAATATGGAACACTGTGCTTTCAAATGTATTTAAGCCTTTTGGGTGGATTTATGAAATAAAATAAATTTTATTATTATTATTTATTAAATGGCAACCCAATGATGAATTTCCTACTGACGTCCCATGGTCACGTTGTCTAAAAGCATACATGTATATGTTTCTTTGACTATGATTAACTTTATGTGGATATAAAATTACTTTATTGCCTAAACGCACAGAAAGTTATATCCAGTTTATTAATACGCAAATGGTGATCTGTATTCGTTATGTATCTAACATATGGAGAGTGCCAATATGTTTAATCTTTATATATTACAGGAAAACCCATTTTGGATGTGTCCGCTTTGTGTCTCGCAATGGAAACATTGTCCAACACTGGAGAGGTGAGCTCACGTCAACCGGATTCTCGGTTTCATATTCAACTGTATAGTGTGCCACATTGAAAAATGGTTGGCCATATTTTCCATCTTTCACTTTTGCTTGAGATGGAAATTAAAGTACATGTATATGTGCTGTAGTCTTCCATTGGGGTCTTATCGAATATGGCTAAATCTAGGCAAAAATTTTCAAAAACGTTTTCTACAATTTTAACAATTTGGTAATTAACAGTTTGAACGTTCTGTCATTGACCGTTACAGCGGACCACTCCCCTGTCAATGAGGACAGCCTGTGCTATGACGAATCTCTCACCCGGGACCCTTGGCCGTGGCTATGTAAGTGCACGTGTACTCGCTCTACGGCCTGAGACCACAAGGTGTTAACAACTGCCAACAAAGCCGATGGACGTGTATTATGTATATAGGCCTTTTTCTTTCTGGACATTGACGTACAAGTATTTTATATATTTAATTTTCGACTTCCGTTTCTGTATCTTCTACTAATGATGATGTAAGATGGCACACAACAAAATGCAGGAACATTATATGCAATGCACCAAAATAAGAAGATATACACACATGGATATTAAGTTAAAATAGTATTTGAAGAGTGTTAAAAAACGCTAAAGTGCATCCCTAGTCTAACACCTTGGGGTAAAAGAGTTCACAAAATGGTTGCTCCAAACCAGAGGGAAAGCAAACTCTGTCATACATCATGAGCATGTATCACATATGTTGTGGCCGCTTTCACTAGATGAAGGGGGGTCGACTCTCAGCTGGAATCGGGTACAATTACAAATTACAGGGCAAATTACAGGGCAAATTACAGGGCAAGTTACAGGGCAAATTACAGGGCAAATTACAGGGCAAATTACAAGGCAAATTACAGGGCAAGTTACAGGGCAAAGACATGTCCGCGATTGGAACAGTTCTTTATGTCAGCCTTTCTCTGATGTGCAAAAGCCCGAGCTCTCTTTGCATCGATTAATAAAACTACAAACCACCGTTAGGTTGAAAAGGTCAAAATTTATTTGACATTAAATGAAAGGAAACCAAAAACTACTTAACTGGGACTAGGGTTGAGAATCCCATACACAAAAACTATAGATTGAATGTGTATCTTGTAACATAACCAATAACCACACGCAATTGTTAGTACACTGGAGAACTATCAATAAATGCAAAGGTGGGCAGCCAAAATGACATGTAAAGGCCGTGGTCCAGCATGGGGCCAAAATGTTACACATGTTACACGACTTGGCACCGGACCGACATTGTAAATACGCACAAAAAGGAGAGCCACAAGCGTTAACTTGTAAAGGCCGTGGTCCAGCATACAATTTATGCAGGGCAATACATGATACACAACTGTAGTAATGACACCAAAATATAAGGTAAAAAAACATAGATAAGAACATGAATATAAAGTAGTGAATAAATTGACATATTCCTAAACCCATGAGAGAGCTGTACATAGCAACGAGGACGCAGCAGGGGTGGTGGCGGGCAAATTGTTGACTCGATACTGATATGGATAAGCACAGTAATGGAAGGCCGTTCAGGAACAAGAAACTCCTATATGGCCGATAGGATGGCGTGATCCAGGAGCACTGTGATTGGTTGGTACGCCAGGAAGTGAATTCATAATGAGGAATTCTAAAACCTGGAACTGTTGAGTGTTTTAGATCACACCGACATAAATGCATTATTGGGGGAAAACTTATATTTTCTACACGAGCAACTTATTGTAGCATATTTGACTTGCGATATCTACATGTACGGAGTCCAAAGAACAGCAGGGGTGATTTACTTTCACTACACTATGTCACCACAGAAATGTTATACTTGCATTGTTTATGCGCTTTCAGTGCAAAAGGAACTGACAACCCTTGCCAATAATTTTGATTAACGAGTGTACTCTGAAAGCCAGATATTTAATACAATAAGTCAGTGGCGAGAAAAAATGGTAGTCTAATAAATTCTCCAGCCTTGTCTGGGGCAGGTTTCTGTCCCAGACAAGACTGACATTCAGTAAGAGTCTTAGATTTATTCCGACACATCGAAAGGGGACGATCACAGTTCATCAAGTCCGGTGATTTATGACGAGACCATTCTATAGACACATGTGTCAGGGAGCCAGTGTCCTGACATGATGATCGATAATATCCGATAGGCAGTTATTTGGTACAGATGCCTGGTATCTTGGATGATATATACAGACCAGATATTTAAAATGGAATATTTTGATTTTTGCTTTTTACACTTTGGCATCCGAGCTCTCCGATATATTTTAACGTGGAACACCTGAGCTCAACACATCCCAAAAATCAGCACCCTAGCTAGGATAGATACGTAGAAATGACACACGTAGTTAAGCACACCACAACAAATTGAAATCAAAATTAATAAACACCCCAGAAATGACTCTAGAAAGGCTGGTATCCCATTTTTGTGCAATGTATGGCACATTTTTTATTGTACCTATTTCCTACATCCACTATTTATTGGGGAATAGCGTTAATCGTTATGATAATCATTGTTATCTTTGTAACTCGCGCTTTGAAAGTTATATTCTATTCTAGTAATCTAGTCTAATCTAGGCTAATCTAGTCTAATCTAGAAATAAGAACCAAGTGTCCGTCACGGTTCTCACGCCATTAACGTTGTGTCCATTTGTAGCTTGGGAGCAGCAAGAATGGACTTTCTGCCCTCTGGTCGGTGGATTTGATTTCAGAGCTATTGTCGAATCCGACGATAAACGGGTATGTATGATATTAATAGCGCTACAGTTAATACTACTGCTGCTGCTGCTACTGCTGCTGCTGCCGCTGCGACTAACACTACTACTATTGGTACTACTGCTGCTGGTGCTGAACACTGCTGCTGCTACTACTGCTGCTGCTGCTGCTGCTGCTGCTGCTGCTGCTGCTACTACTACTACTACTACTCCTACTACTGCTGCTGCTGCTGCTACCACATATACTATTACCATTAAATTTAATTTCTTTTAACTGCTGTTATTATGGTTTAATAAATTTTGCATTCCTCACCTGTGGCCATGGTCTCAATATTTGCCACGTTGTGTAATATTTGCGTTACTATTAAACACCTTCAAGTGCCGTCAAACAAAAAGTAACAGCAGTAGTGGCATGTACGATAAAAGTGGAAGTGCAACTCTAGTTTCTGTTTTGAGTCGTCTGCCTTTTCCCGCCAGGAATTGTGTCAGCGGAAGCTGCAGCCGTCCAGACTGGAGAGTGAGTGTGTCCTTGGGGAGGGCGTCTATTTCCGGTTCCCGGATTCTCGTTGCAGCCTGTTCCATGATAAACCTATCGGTGAGAGGCCTATAGCCCTGTTTGAGTAACAAGCACCAGATATAAAATATTTGTATATCTACTTCGCAGATGAAAGCGTTGTTTCATCCCACGTAAATTGATGTAAGTGACGCTATTTATGCAGCGGCAATCTTTAGTAAATATAGAGTGGAATCATTAATAACAGAACACACATTTAGTAGATTTTTTTCAACTGTAAGGTTAACATAACTAAATCCTTATATTAGCTAGCCGTGAAGGTAAAACTACTGTGATTGAGTAATCTCACATCAGTACTTCACGAAGAAGACCCCCCACCCGCCGAAAAGTACCAGCAATAGTAGTAGTAGTAGTAGTAGTAGTAGTAGTAGTAGTAGTAGTAGTAGTAGTAGTAGTAGTAGTAGTAGTAGTAGTAGTAGTAGTAAGAATACTAATATAGTAGAAGTAGTTGTTTCTTTAAATTGTACACAGTAACTATGTATAATTTCTTGTACAATTTAAGGATGGTAGTCGCAGCTCAGAGTGAAACATAATTTCTAAAAGTCAATTGCAAACTACATCATAATTCGTGCACCTTTCGCACCAGCGTTGCACAATAAGCATTTATCAACTGCCATACATTACTGATACATACTGTATGTATATGTACGTTAGCAGAAGAGCCCATCCAGACCCTAGACGGTCCCAGTGGAATCCGTTACTCCCTGCGTGGATTCGGCAACATCCAGGAGGCCAGAGAAATATGTAATGCCAGCGGAGAATATGTCTTGATCCTGAATGACGAAGCAACAAAAATCTGGTTCCATGAATATAATTTTCCGTGAGTATTTTGCTTTATTTTATTCGCGAGCCGTCGGTAACTAACGTGTAAAAATTGAGGAAAAATAAAGTTTATCAGGATTTATCACAAATTGCATCGCGTTTTTGCGGCATAATTGGTTCTGTCAGGTGTTCAGTCACGTGATTTAACCCTGCAGTATATCTTTACGTTTCACCTGGTATTCATTTCATCACAGCATGGACACCATACCGTACGCTCCGTCTTCATCATAGGCACGGTTCTGTGTAGGTAGATCTCTGTTTTAACCACTGAAAATTGTGGGTTTGTTCACTTAAATTTATTTTAAAAGTGACAATTCTTTAGCTTTCTCATACATGTTTTCGCCACGTAACAAAACGGAAGCAAGAACGTGATACATGTATAGTAACGCGTGCAGAGTCCTTTTGAAATATTGTTTCACATCGAAACTGCAAACTCGAATTATTTCTAAATGCCTCAATTAATAGTATTTAATGAAACTGACTAAAGATCTTTGCCATTGTATAGAGCTAGATGTAAATATGCTGCAGAGGCGGGGGGAACTCCTGGCTTGGTTTAACCGATGAAGACGAGGAGGGATCGCTGGTCTGGTATGGTACAGGGTTGAGATGGAGCGCCTGGTTTAACCCAACAAACAGGGACAGATTTGACTGCTTCATGTACAACTATCAAACGGAAACATTTCAACAACAAGACTGCAGTACCGGTTATACGATCAACATTGTCTGTCAGTACCCAGGTACAGTGCAACCCCAACGTCGCCACCACCTCAGAATTAAGACCACATTGGAATAAAGACCCAGTACATAATCGGTATTTTCAATGTTCAGTAGGGCCAGAAGTGACAATTAAGACCAAATTAAAGCAGTCTAGTAGATAGCTTAATATTGAGATTCAATTGGATTGGTGTAGGGTGTTAGTTCAGTGTAGTTTAAGATACCAGGATTACAAGTATATACCTGGAAATACCCTGGAAGAAACTGTGACTCCCAGCAGATTCTGTCCAAGTGTACACCGAAATATATCATCTAACCATTCTGGTGTAACATTACTGTGGTAATATTTCTCATCCAGCCACTGCAGTGATATCCCATTGTAAATACCCTGGGCTGGAAATCTTGAAAATATTTAAGACTAACTTTTGGCTTAAGTCGTATTCGCAGCCAAATCACATCACTCAGAATGTTGACTCAAGTCTAAGAATTAAGTATTTTCGAGAATTCCAGCTCTCGATATACAGGTCGGTACTGAAGAATAGCTTAGCGCTTACTATCACTGAGAGCATCTTATGTAACCAACATGCCTAGTTTCCTGTATATTTTTGTATGTACTTTACGTGTTTATTAAGACGTGTGCACCATAGTTTACAGGAAATGTTTGCATGCTAGACGCATATCGTTTTGAGGTGAGTAAATTTAGCAACGACAGCGGTTATATTCTGCAAAAATTGGTAATAAGGTCTGCATGCGTAGTGGCAAGCTAAAACTGTAACTTGGAATGAATTTAAACAGCCCAGAAGAGCACCGTTTGCTTTTCCAGCAGAAGTTATGTAGATGCAATTGGTACCCGGTAACGTTGTAATAGGAAAACACTATATATACTATGCCCTGTACGTTCGTTTTAAGTTCTACATGTACATACTTTTAGAAAAGTTGACAGTTGGGGCTATGTCGTAAATGAAAAATTGTTTTCTCTGCAGCTCCTCCTGTCCAAAATACAAGCCCGGCTCCCTATAGCACAATGCCGTCAGCCGCAGACACATACACAGCCAGTGCACAACCAGAGGCCATGACCTCTGCCTACAGTAGTACGGCATCTAGTCTACAGGGGACAACGGGCACCGAGATGATGACGTCATTAAAGGACACCAGCGATGATGGAAACACAACGGCGGGACGAAACACTACTGGTGAGGAACACATAGTTATATAACACAATTCAGAAAGACCTTGGGGCACTTCTTGATGACAGCGGTGAGTATCTGTGTTTGGTATCACACTTCAGAGCTTTACACAATGTTTCAGATAGATAGTTTATTGACCATATCGGAGAACTCCACATACAGTCCATCACACTCAAACATCTGTATCTGTAATAAAAATCATTCAAAAACCTTGAGGCATTCATACAAAAACGTTGCAACTTTCGACATACCAGACTCATGAAAAAGTAACGGCCACCTCGACACATCATCATACACCATCCTAACATCTCTTGTTCGCACACATTCATTCACAATATGTCTTTCAGTCTGTATCTCTCCACACGTGCATTTACGCTCCTCACGGGGTAACCTAGACCAACGT
>JAAUYG010135263.1_pt1 | contig 16621 bp, 11 predicted proteins | sample 7278091 | NCBI WGS metagenome assembly JAAUYG01 (sample SAMN14350201, study PRJNA611818) | marine sediment metagenome | isolation source: surface marine sediment (0.6m) | place: French Polynesia: Moorea | collected 2018-08 | reverse complement strand
TTTTATAAAATAATTTTCTTGAAACTGGCAGCATAATTGATCAAGCATTCTGCTATCTTTCTGCTGACCCCTCCTCTCCCCCCCCCCCCCCCTATAATGATCAGATCCACCCTGACCCACCCTCCAGCTCTAGCACTGGATCAAAATGAACTGTCTCATATAGAATATATTTATACACTCATGTGTTCAGATAGAATATTGTCCTCTGACGCTTTAGTCATATTGCACTTGGCTTTATTCACTTAAATGACGTCTCTAACAACAGTTGCGTCTCGCACGCACATACATGCACATTTCTTGGCTAATGAAACTAAATTATGCTCATTCTTCATAATTTTCTTCGGTCTCAGCCTTTCCTTTTTCTCATTCTGTCGATTCAATCTTCTTCTGCAGAGCCGTTTGCTTTGTCTACTATAAAAACAGCCATAAAATTGCAAAATTAAAACTCCTCTCTCACACAAACAAATTGTAACAACGTGCCAAGTCTCACGAGATTACGGTTCACAGCAATAATCGTTGTCACTCTCAAACAGTAAATGAAAATATAGTCAATATATATAATATATATATAATATAGATCTATATTATAGGACTCATAACATTATAAGAAACACCAAAAAACACTCATAAATAAGTTATAGGCATATGAAACACAATATGGGTATGTGTAATTGTTTAAATAAATAGCAGTGCCATGTCATGTCATAGCTCCTCAGTGAATAATAAACAGTATTTGCAGAGTTTCGTAGTTTTGAGATCTTTCCAACGATATTTTGCAGTTAAAAGAATCCTGCGTAGAGCTGACCAGAACGAAGAGATAGGGGGTGCTTTTTAGTGAACACTCCGCATCCATATTATGATTATGAGCGTGCTTGCGCAGGCTCCTTGTATAAATACATCTAATCGGCAGCTGTCTGGATAGTCTAGTGCTACCCTGCCTATAGTGAACACTGCGGTTAACTCGCTCAGCTGGTTGTATATATAGCACCACGGCGCAAATTCCAAGAATATTTCCAACTAATCAGGATGTGATATTATTACTAATGAAAATAATTTAATTGCGATTACCTTTGATCCTTTCAAAGAAAAATACCACCACCTATTTTTATCCATTTAAAATAATGCACAAACACTTAGGGTATAAATAGTTTTACCAAAACCCCATATACATGCATACCCATAACCCCAAGATTTTTTTTATCATAGTATAAGGGTAGAAATGGGTCACAAGGAAATTCTGAAATTAAAAGTCTCCCAGCACCAAGGAATATACCGACTACATGGGGTTGTTTTATACATTAAGACTTCATCAAAGGGATCTAGACAATTTAAGCATGCTTCTTCTGCTGAAAACATCTATAGTTCCACTTTAAAGAAAGTTGGTTTTTTATTTTCTATTTTTTTTTCACTGCAAGAGTTTATTTTATTATTTTATATGTATATGTGTTTTTAAAGATTTACATTCACTCTGTTAATCTCTAAAAGTGTCCTGTGTGTGGACGGGCTTACCTGGACGTTAATCCTTGTGGACAAATATCTGATTACATGTACATTGTTGTAACAGCATGAAAGTGATGTTTGATGGCATGAGATTTTTGTAAGTTCTTACATCAGATTTACAACAGGAAAAAGTGAAACAGTGAAGATAAAAAGAGACCCAGAACCGGCACACAGTAGCAATAAATTGCCTACACTACACTGTATAGGCCAGACGCCAGTCCCTTGCAGGAAACCGGGAAACACACGCACCCGAGTCTCAGCCTTTGAGATCACCCCTTAGTACAGAGTGACCCAAATTATAGCATTGTGAGGTGACCCCTAAGTGAAAATTGACCCTAGCCATGTTTTACGGTAGAAGTCTAGTAGAACACACACCGGCACCAGCTAATCCAAGGGACGATCACCCCAAAATAATCTCTCGGATTAGAGTGATCTTAGGAATGTGACATTGAGTTAACGCAGGGCAGATAATCTGTTGTTGCTATGGTAACACCCATCCCCAGTGGCACCATCACCCCCATCCTGGTACGCTGGTCACCAGGGTTACGGGGTCGTCAGGTACACATACACCAATTACCATGGTAACCATCACCACGCCTCCCACCAGAAGCAAACACCGCCACCACAAACATTGGATCAAGGCTTCGCTTTATTGATCTTAACTGTGCGCAGTAACTGAACGCTACACTGGCTATATATACGTATAAGAATATATGACAGGAGGGCGGCTGGGTACGTTATTATACGTAGCCACTGGGTGAAATGTCAGTGAAATCGGAAGGAGAGAGAGTGGAATTTCCGTGAGCAGTAGAAAGAAGGCGCGTGCAGCAGCCACACAAACTTATAGTATAAGAGAGCTTACAGTTTGACATACAAGGGGGAAGGGGTAGGGGGGTAGGGGAGAGGAGTAAACATGCGTACAGGTGGGGAGGAATCATAAACAGTGTACACACATGTGCAGACATACACAAACAAAAGAAAACATGCACATATGACAACACACAATACACTGTGGACTGTAGAGGGTATACATATAGAGACTCGTGTAGTTGCTAAGGTCTTCTCCATTGTCACATTACATCACACGGGTTGTCATAGTAACCGCATACACACTGGGGTGTATATACATGTATATATGTACAAGATTTGGTGTTAGGACAACGGTTTGCTGGGAGAGACTGCACACAGGGCTGTGTATGTCTTAGTAACAGAGGAGAAACAGTGGCAAGAGTCGAGTTTCTGAGTCTTACATCGCCGTAACTGCTGGAATGTGTTCAGTGGAGGATCATGGGAATATTGAGCACACATCGACACTGCCTTGCGGCTTCGCTGGTTTTCTCTTATCTAATACAATGAAAGGAGCAGCTATACTGCTTACTAACTCTCAGACGACATATATATATGTACAACATAGCTCTAGGCGAAGGCTAACAACAGAATATAATTCGTTATAAACAGCACATAAATAAAATAACAATGAGAATATTTCCATGGGAACACATTTCGTATGTCACAGGCCTTTGTGGCAACCTAGAGGACCGACCCCATTGACAATCTAGGACTCAAAGGGGTGACAGTCCAAACATCGCCATGGTAACCACTGGCAGGCTATATGTCATGATGAACACAGAATGAACGAAAAAAACAAACAATTCGGCCGGCTTACAGTCATAGCGCCTGACAGAGAATTCTATATACACATACAAATCAATATTAACTCGACAGTAGCCAAACCGAGAATAAACACGTCATGCACGTTAACTACCGCAGACTGAAAGACTCAACTGAAAAATAGCAAAAACGTTAACACTAGGAAGCACTTAATATTTCAACATGATGACTCATCATGATCTAACACGTAGTAACAACAGCAACATCTGGCATTATATCTGTACAGGCCTGTGGTAACTACTGGGTGCTAATAGTCTAAAACCTGTATTATCACTCGTATAGAAATGGCGTCCAGGTCGAGTTTCCTAGTTAGTGACATTGGTTGGATCGGAGGGTTTGAGGCACTTAGCAATATGAAAACAATGTTCTTTCCAACAGGTTTTTCACTCGAACTACGGTAATATTAACGGCATATTGGCAAGGAAATCAGTTTTCCTTCACAAAACTGTAAAACAGAACTTTTCAACAGACCGACTAAAGCTTGTCTCTGACATTTCCGAGAATAATGACATATCGTTAAACATGACATTAATGACATCATTAAAAATGACATATCATTAACCATGACCAATTAATTAATATACATCCATATAAATCTATCAATATACAAGCACTTGTTAAGACGTTGGAAGACTGAGTCATGACTTCAACATAAAAATAGTGTGAGAAGTCTGGTTTAAACGTTAAGGTCTCGATAAGCTTGGAAGACGTGGAAAGGCAACATTTGAGCAGACGTTTCACAGTCCCAATAGTTATCAATACCGATATGTTATTTCTGAATATTTTGGCTACCTGGTCCCTTTCCATACTTTGCTATAGGCACAGATTCATTATTTTTAAAGGCACAGACAAAAATAAAATGATATGCAAACAATTCTACGCAAAACTCTTAGGCTTCTATATGCTAGATGCGCTAAACAACTGGAGTGTATGTGTCTACGATACTAAATCTCTCTGTACAGTAGCATGGAAGACATTGGTGATTTCATTGTCAATTGATACATCTTGTCTAATACCTAAAATATACATACAACAGTCTTACATAATAAATGCTTCGTGGATAAACAATGGAATGTGTATAACGGTAGCAACAAACTCCTCTTTTCATATAGCAACATCTGGCTAGCTTTGTCACATCAACTCAACAATCTAGGGATTTGAACTCAATACATTACAAATATAGCCCAGTAATCTAAGACCCATCCAGTAGGCATGCGTTCCATACCCCTCAGCGCATGACATGTATTAACTACATGCCTCAGAGCCAGATTTAATATTTAATATTTCCTCAAAGCACTCCAGGTTGTTATAATAAAATACAATTATTATTACGATACGAGACATCGCATTCAACACTGAACACAAAGTGTGAATTGGGCCACACAACTCTGGCTTTTTCAGCTACAAATGGCTTTCCAATAAATGTTCCCACTCACACGCATAAATTAAAATATTGAATCAAAGCTGCCTGTATGTAGGATCAAAATATTGCAACACATCAATATCCTGCAACCAAAATAAAGTATTGACTGTTATTTGCCGAAATTTACAGACACTACGTAGTTCGGTAGTTCTACTACAAGTTACAAAATGCTGACTACATATAATAAATTCACCAACTATCACAGACTAAAAATGCATCTTCGTTTGCTGGTACGTTTACATGAACAGTGAACTCTGTCAAACATGTACCGGAACTTTGTTAACGACTGAACCAGGTGTTTTCTTTTTGTATTGTTTTGTTTTTTTTTTGGAAATACCACTATTAAGCCAAATATAGTTCATACGACTTTAAATCCTTCAACACATATATATTAGTCACTCTTACTAACATAAGAGAAACTGTTCAAGAAACTCAAGGCACTTGTTAAAGTTTTAAAATTGGACACACAACACTGGGTCAACCCCTTTCATATGAATATCTGAATGCACCAAAAACATGACAGAACAGCGGAAGACTAGCTTTACATGGCAATATTGCAAGATCTTTTTTATATACAATGGGTGGATATTGTACAAAACATACAATTTGTTATTAACTCATATAAGGCTTATACATGCCACGATATATTTTCATAAGGCACAGGAATGCCATGTTAAACATCAGCATTTAAAGGCACGCTAATAGCACAGGAACCTTGAAATAATCCATGGCTATTCAGGCTACAAATCAATATATCAAAACATTTGCTTAGATACACATGTACATCACCAAGGCACAGAAAAACACAATACAATATAAACTTTAGTAAGGCACAGGAACGCCATAATAAACTTCACTAAAGGCACAAGAATATAACAGCAAATCCTCAGGTTATAAGGCACTGGGAATGCCGCAGCGAATGTCATCAGGCATTTACAGGAATGGTACATCAAAACTCACGAAGGTAGTGTGCATTACATTTCATCAAAAAATAGAAATTCTACGGTAGTTTCAGAGTAAAAACCCGGCGTGACCAGTCGTAGGAAGACAAGTGTGATACACGCACCTTCTCAGCCAACATTTTCACAAACTTTGAACAAATAACACTTACAGCTCGCAAAAGGTGAGGTGATTTGAACGGCCTATTAAAACTTAAGCAAAAACTCTTCCTGTGCTTCAGTGACCAAGACGGAGGCTGAACACAGCATGGAATGGCTCTGGACTTAATCAGGATCTGGCATCTACAGGTCTGAACCAATCACAACAAGGCCTCTACAGCTTTGAACCAATCAGAACATGCATGACCTATATAGCTCTGAACTAATCAGAACATGGCCGCTACAGCTACACGCAGACAACAACTCCTCTTACACGAAATATCACGTAAGGCGACTGAAACAGTTTATGCAGTAGCGTTCGCTCCCCCTATGAAATTATCACGCCATATGCAACTCGATGAAGCGATTTCCGAGCAGTTTTCGGTTCCTCTCTGTGATGGCTCGCTCCGCCTCATTACGAGAGGCAAAGGTGATGTAAGCCTCGCCATTAGCCCGGCCGTCTGGTCCTCGTTGTAACTGTATGTCTGGGGGGACCTGGGAACACATACACATGATTAATACATCAACTACAGAATCAAACCAAATGATTTTTTGATATCCTGGGCCCAGTGTCTTGAACATTTTTTATTTCAGATTGACCATTAGCTTGGAAAAGACAGTATGTTCTCTCATATCACTTAAGTTTAAAACTTGCTACAATCACACTTTCGACATCCTCTGTATCTGTAGTTTAGTAAACATTTCATAAATATGTTTGGTCTTAAAGTATACCTTACAGTTAAAGGTAACAATTTCAGCTATGGGCCAAATGTCTGCATTATGCGTTCAGCTAAAGTGGGTGTAAGAAGGATTGAGGCTGCCATACATAGCCTAGGTGTTTAACTAGCAACCCCACTAAGTTTAACATCGTGTGCAGCATACATCTACTATGTTGCCCTATCAAGAGTTTAATCAGATTGCAGTCACAATGTGTGAAGTTTAAATCCAGCTACAGTTTCAGTGATAATCCCCAATCTCTGGGATTTCTGAGATGCCCCCTTACCTCATAGATCCCGTCCAGGAAAGCAAGGAGTTCTGGAATCTGTGTCGTGTATGGCAGCCCCTTCACAGCTACTGTCGTGGGGCAGGAATGCATGTAGTACCCAGCGCTCTGGGGCGATACTGGGGGGCTGGGGTACCAGTACAGTACAGGTTGAGGATACATAGGGTACGCCCCTGCCGCTGCCGCCACCACCCCAGACCGAGGGTTCAGGTGTGTGAGACCAACGGAATGATTGGCGCCCACCTGGGGCACTTGCCCACCGGAAACCGGGACCAGAGCTGGTTGCTGGGCAGCAGGTTGTCCCGGCTGCTGGCCTGGTTGGGTGAGAACCGTAGGAACTTGGTTGTAAGGATACATCCCTGGAGCTATCCCGTTAGACACCCCAGTCGGTAACGCCGCCCCGTTGATCGCAATGGATGCAGCAGCTGGGCTCGCCCCTATCAGGCCGGCTGCCGTCGACGGACTGGTCACCATGGGGCTGATGGCTGCCGGTGGCAGGCTTCCAGGAACTGGGGGTGGAGGCATCAGACTGCCCCCTACACCAGGAAAAGACACAGGACAACGTCAAATGTTATTATAGCAACAGTGTAATAACGTTGTATATACATCACAGGCCTCAATATTACAGTATTAGATACATGGCCACAGGACAAAAGGATTCGCAACAATGAAGTGATTACCGCAATTATTAATCTGGGAAAGAGGAATGCAAAGGGCTATATGGAATTTAGATAGAACATGTAAGAATTTTAGCTTCATCTGAGACAGGTTCATCTGTATATATATTTTAGCCAAACATATCAGTGTAGGTATTACAACACTCAGATGAATTATGGGATATATATATATATATACCTGGTGATATGATTGGTCTCTGTACTCCAGGAATGAGCGCCTGCGCTGACACATGCGGTAACATAGCTTGTGTAGGCAACCCCGGAGCAATCCCATTGGTCAGTACGAGGTTCATATCTTCCCCGGAACACTGAATCACCTCGATGTAGCGTTTCTTGTTCCCCATGAACATGAATTTCTTATGTTTGGTGAGCGCGACAAGCTCAGCAGCCTGTTCGGATTCCATCTGGATGAAGGCCTCGCCTGACGGTGTGCCCTAGGTGGAGGTAAGGGAACATACTACGGGGTCAATGGGTACTATAGAAATCGCTTCCTATAACAGCAATGGAACCGCTGCCAAATCTGTTCTACTTTTACCCCTTTTTATCCTGTATGATTACTTACTATGCTTTACACCACTAGTGACACACACACGGACCACTAACGGCTCAGGAGGCGGGGTAGGATTTGGCGGGGGGGTTGTCCCATTTTAGATTCTCCCCCTTTGTAAGATGAACTGGCAATGTCCCCCCCCCTTCCCTTCAGTAGTAATGGAAATCCACTTAATATTGAATTATATTAAATAAGCTGAGTAGGCAGTGACACTTCGATATGCCTCCCTCCCTCACTCCCCAATATATCTAAGCCCTTACCTGAGCATTGAAGACCATGTGAACTCCCTGGAAGACTATGTTACGTGAGTGTTCCCCAAGGAATGTCAGTATATCTGTGACGGTGGCCTCGAACGGCAGCCCCCTCATCCTTATACAGTCCCTATGTGTCCCGCTGGTGATGATCTGCTGTGGAAGGAGCACCCCAGGGATCGACTGGGGAACCATTCCCGGCAGCTGAGGGATCAGGGCCGGCATCTGGAGGTGATCCTGAGCCTCGGTAGTACTGGGGGTACGGGGATCCATACTGCGATTCAGGACCTGAAGGGTGATAGATGCATGATCATGATAATCGCAGCTTGAACCCAGGATACCTTATTGTTAACTTACAAACCTACAATTCCTTTTATTATCTTCTGTGTCCTAAAATGTCTACTGTGGTAAATATATATATGTTATCTTGCACTGATTTTAGAACACGGCATCCCCACCGACAGAACTCAAGGTGATCGAGAAATGACCGCGGTGCAATGATCATTATTACAATGTTCGTCCGATGTGACTACTGGTATGTCAACCTTGAAACGCGCTGAGAATGTGCATCTACCATTTAGAGAAAAAGACACATAGAGCCTTTTAATATTTCACAGATACATATCTAATACCTTGCAGAATTCAGGTCTACCCAGTACTATCTTACAGTATGCAGGTGTCAAACCACAATGAGTATGGGTCATTTTGAGCAGAATCTTCAGGGTGCTATAAACTCATGAAACTATGGTTATAAAATCCCCAACAAGCTACCAGGTATACTTAGACACTGTGTCAGGTTTTTGATTAGTTGTAACTAAACCCCAGACTTTTCGTACCTGTTGAACCTCTGCCGTGGTGCTCTTGAAGAGCTCAATGTATCGTGTCCCGATACACTGACGGTGTTTACTCAGCGCCTTGCTGGCTTCCTCATCGTTTGGAAACAGGACGAAAGCATCTCCAGTCGCACGACCATCCGCCTGGTGGACAAACAGGATACCATCCTCCCCATCGAGGACTTCCACTGATGGTCCGTTCTCCTCCAAACGGAAAAACTCGAGCTGGTAGAGAAAGAATCAGTACGGAAACAATTACCATCGGGTCCCAGAGTTTTAGAGAGCAGGGGAGGCTAATAGGACCTCAGGTTGCCTACAGTAATGTAGTGTCACTGTGATAACGGCTTCAACTTGGGACAAGCACAATTCTGCATTTACCACTTTGGAGTGGCTATGCATGACTTAACATGACTTACATTATTATTATTATTACAGGCTATACAATATTATCATACAGAGGATTGAAATGCACAGCCCAGAAACTTGGTGTTGTTGGGAGGAATGAAGTCCAGCTGGCAGTGTGAAGTGCAATCCTATACATAGAAGGTTTAGAGTTAATCCAAAGCGCGTGACATCGCAAAGTCAGGCCATCACAGTTGTCATTCTGGCAGTTATAATTTCTGACTGAAGGACTGCACTTAACACATTCAGCAAGTGTTTGATCTTTTCTACATTTTCTCATCATCAACCCTCAAACCAAACGAACATATTTTGGGAGTGTTTTAAGATTAAGGTCTGTTATAATGTGTCAAGGTATAATATAAAGGAATCCTAACATCTGCAAAAACACTGTCACCATTTTCTATATCTTACAAAGAAACCTCAGTACCGCGGGGGAACCAGGTAGAGCCAATACGAAAAAACTCATAACCATCGTGCAGTTTTAAGGTGATCCAACACCAACCTAAGATAGTTTTCATATACCCCCCCTTCCCCATCTCTCTCTCTCTTATAGCCCCTTCATCACCAGATGCCCATGGTCACAGCTAAAGGGGGGCATCTCAAAACTGTGAAGATTAATACAAAGCTAGGAATCCTCTAGCTCCCTTGTCCCATTACCTCTGGTCAAAATTTCTGCTTCTCCACCAATATTAGTTTTTAAGTGCAAACAAAAGTCAGTAAATACCCTAGTCACATTTGAGCACAGATTTGGGTTAGTCGAAAAATAAAAAAACATTTTGCAAATGCAAGCCGAATTCTAGTCCAAAGAAATACAGGCCTTGCACTCTACGCCCCGCTATTTTGGCCACACACAGAAGCACAAACGCAGTGTACGGAACGTTCATAATTAATGCTCAAGTCGACAGGTCACAATTAGTAGGACAGAAAGCAAAAAACAAATAAATACAAAAAGGTTTGGAAAGAAACGGCCACTGCCTGTACTACACCAGCTGTCGAATACAACTGGCCAACCGGAAGAAGCAAACAGCCCATACAATTGGTAATGTGTGAAAGCCTTGCCCAGACCAACACTACCCCAGAAAAACAAACATGTGAGATTTAGTGGTAAATTAGTTTGGATCTCTGTTTAATATTGCTATCAACTACCACTTGGCAGCAGTATTGGTCAGTTTGCTAAGCCGTATACTGCTCTATATACATAAATATCTGATATCTCTGGGGGCCAGTCTGCTATAGGGCATGCAATGTATGTGGTTACTGTAATGGGGAGAACACCAGGGACCTCTACGGCTGACCACGTCACACTGCGGACACCCATTCCCAATGGAACTGTTATCACAGTTACACCATTCCCACGGTAACTGTTGTCATGGATACACCATTCCCATGGTAACTGTTGTCCTGGATACACCATCCCCATGGTAACTGTTGTCATTGTTACACCATCCCCATGGTAACTGTTGTCATGGTTATATCATCCCCACGGTAACTGTCATGGTTATATCATCCCCATGGTAATGTCATGGTTACCCCATCCCCATGGTAATACTACCATAATAAATGCAGTCATGGACCCCATAGTAACTATAACCTCAGTAAAAGAGCAAAGCCTGTCCATAGTCTACCTTGCCGACAATGTAACTGTGCATTAGCTTAACCTACCCCGGTCAATAACTTCAACCTATTTCAATGTTTCAGTTGTAGTCGCCAGTAAGATACCGTCGTGAATATGCATGTCTTTACTATCCTACTGTATTTATACCCCTTACAAACATGGTGGTATCTTATTCTTTGTACTCTTACTGTGTTATCGCTAGGTCCCATAATGTAAAGCAAGCCGGCACCATGACCCATTGTACAGGGGCGGGGAGGGGGTATTCACGTTAACACCGATTAAACAGAAAACCCCAGCCTCAATGTAAGGTTACTACACCACCCTCCCAATCCGGTCAGAGACAAGGCGGGTCTCCGTAATGTTAACCGTCCCCGAGCCCTCCGCCGTCAACCAGCACCCCCGCTGCCACTGGTGCCCGCCACAACACCCTAGAAACCTAAGTAAAGGGAAACATGAAGGAAGTGTTGGCACTGGTTATAAACACAGGAGAGCTGTCGTACCAATACTGAGCCACTGCCGGAATAACCCCGAGAAGGTGAAAACCGCGGCCCAACCAAAGTGTGTTTCCCGTATCATTGGCTACCGGACTTACCGCTCACACACTAACAGTGAGTGTGCCATTAACCATCGATTCTCGCCTTCTGGAAAAGGTTTTTTTTTTAGTTACTGCTGGTTGATTTGGGGTATGACGTGTCAGACAGAACGCAAAGGCACAGTGTTGGTGGGGAGAGGAGGGCAGATTATTATGGTATGTGTCAAGGTTTTGGAGCAGCGGCTTAATAATATTCCTGAACAGTTCATTTCATAAACTGAACAAACAAAATTGCCACTCAATCAAAAAATTTTTTTTTAGATTTTTGTTCAAATGATAATACAATTCAATCACATGGTTCCAAAAAATTTCTTTGTATATATATTTTGTAATCTATCACCAGACAGTTACAGGTGTAGCCTGATCAAATACCAAGGTTAGCCAGGCTGGCAGTAAACTATTTGCCTCGGAAAAGCATACCATACAGACATCTACACAAGTCAATGGTAATATTTCTACCTTGACAACTTCAAGCTGAACGCTTGAGTTGGAGAACCACAACAGTAGAGTGTCTCTTCTGGAAAATGAAGTTGAGCTAGCGAAATAACTCGGGGAAAAATAAATAAATAACCAAAGTTATAATTCACACCAAAAGTATCTGTTCTCTGACATATAAAGGAGCCACATTTTCTTACTTTACCCATCTGGATAATATCCAAAGTCTCCTGGTAAATTTAAGATCAGTTCAGTATAATTAGTTTCCGACGAAACTTTTTGTAGATGTTAAAATTGAGAAGGTTTTATTTTCGCGAGCATGTGCATGAATATGTGTGTGTTGTACAGAGAGGAAGGAGGCTATGTGCAGATGTCTGTTATTGTGTGGGTAGCTAGGATGATGAACACGTACCACTTGCTCTGCTGTGCAGCTATACGGTAGACCTCGCATCCGAACTATCACCTGACTGCCACTGTCACCGTGACGAGACAGGAACGCCTGGGCCTCAGTGTTGCTTCCTGGGAAACGGGAAAATTGACATTGTCATCACCGTAATTCATTGCAATTACCAATGCTACAGCTTTAAATAGTAACCAAGGCTATCCTAGTTACAAATACAATCATTATTACCAATGTTACCATGATTGCCAGTCCAAACATCGTTACCAATGTTACCATTATTGCCAGTCCAAACATCGTTACCAATGCTACCATGGTTACCAATACCATCATGGTTACCAATACTATCATAGTTACAAATGTTTACCAATGCTAAGCTAGATTTGATACGCAACAGTGGCAGACTGGAGAGCCAACAGGATACCGTAAGTTTATATTTGTCAGTTCAGAGTATTAGTATAAATTTGCATTTGTACACTATAACTATATTGAAACTTTAACCAGTCATCCAGGCATGTAGATGTATAGGCATACATGTATTGTACATTTGTACACCAAAGCAATTCCAAGAGGATTAAAGTTACAGATTATGGGTCATTATTTTACATCAGTGTCTAAGAATATGTAACATGTGCTAATTTGTCCTTTCCATATTAAACTATAAAATTTCTGGTAAACTTTTTTACAGAATTGCAGGTCCTTGGCGCTGTGTACATACCTCCGGCCACATTGACGAAATCTTTCCCCGAGGCCCTGTACACCTCAATGTACCTCTGACCGAGGTGATGTTTATGTTTACGTAACGCCAGATCACGATGTTCTTTACTATCAAAGCGAACCAAGGCCTCCCCATTGCGGCGCCCTTGCTGACTGAGACACAATGCCACACCCCCTCTGCAACAAAAATACGCACATCCTCGTAAAATATATATCAGGTACTTTTTTACCAAGTAATTAAAGACTATTTCTGTAAATTTTAAAGCAACATATGCATCAAGGAATCAGGGGTGGGGGGTATGATGAACAGATACAATGTTCAATGCAAAATATTAATATTACACAAATGGCTGCATTGTTCCATCCTAAAATGTATGCAAATGGAAAACAGCGCCTAGAAACACATTTAAATTGCTAAGTTTTATGGCAACTTAACTGCAGGCCGCTGGATGCGAATGCTTTCATTAACTGGCCATGAAAAGTGATAAGAAATTTGCAAGTCGTATCTGAAATGGCGTGGCAATTAAAGTTTGCGGCGAAAGTGGCCTTTTATTCCCATGTCGGTCCGGTGCTAACTATAAAGACTGTCAGGTGTGCAGATGAATCTTTTCACATATGCAATACCTGTACATACCGGGGTATATGGTATAGCCAGGTACCTACCACTAGCGGCAATTTAATTTTTTTAAGCATGATAAAAATGCAAAGAGTTGTGAGCAGTTAAAAAATAACTGTCGTCTACAGTTTACCACGAGGGGAGCGGTTCCGCAGGTTTGCTTCTGTGTATACCTTAGTATATTATTGTACATATGGGTACAAAACTAAAGAGGTGTGGTAGGCACAGGTTGCTACCACTTATTTCCAAAATTTTATAATAAATTCATTTAGGTCTTTAATAATTTAATATACAGATATATCATTTTAAAAAACATGGTTTCTAATGTTCGGTACTGACTTGGCCACATTAAGTCCCTTGAAAAAACGCGCTATGTCTTGGTCCGATGATTGCCATGGCAACCCACGTGCTCGTACGACTGACTCCTCTTCTACAGTGTCGCTGCGAGAACTGCAACAAAAAATAACAAGAAATGTTGCAGAGACTAATAATAAACTGGAAGTTCCAGTGCTGGTTTGAATACCTGATGGCAGTTTCATGAAAAGTCTTAACACTAGAGATCTGAAAAGCATGGAAAAGACTGGGTGGGTGGGTAATTTCTGTACTTTAGATTATTCCAGAAACAGTCCCTTGAACTTGTTACACATTTAACTAAACACTCCCCCACCCTCTGCAGTACGCCATTTCCTTCACTCGCCCCCCACCCGCCAATTGATCAAAGTTCTATTTTTGCCCTGAATGCAAATAGAACTGGTGAAAAGTAAAAGCATCCCTCTTATGCGGCAAACTTTAAGCCTCTTCAGGGACTGTAAAGGGCATGCGTGACAGGTTTTGGGGGAGTTGACAGGAAAAACCTGTCTTGGACACAGTGAGTGAACACTAATGCTACTACACGATACGATATGAGATGGCTGTGGGGAGACAGCCGAGATGTCATAATGTGTCTCGGGTACCAGTCTACAGACCAGGCCTGGATATATATCTGTGCTACTGACAGCATTCAGGGCATGATGTCTGACAATGTCAAACTTCCCTCACACATACCGGGTGTCCGGTGTTAGTTTGGTACACTGTAGCTAGAGCTCACTGCGTTCTTTTTAAAAGTCACAGGGTTAATTAAAGATGGCATATATCATGTATCTATAGCTGAAAGACCAGGTCCACCCAGCACATAGAATTTATGGCATCTCTTATGGGTATACATGTAGTCACCTGGCTATATAAGGTGTCGCATTGTATTGGCGGCCTGAATCAACTAAGACATGTGCATCAGCATGATCCGATAAAATGAAATCATTCACTTTAGGCACCCTATCTGCACAAGTGGCTACACTGGGCCAAGTGGCATGGGGAAAACAAGGTGAAAGATCTTGTATTAGTGCACCAGACTGGGTTCGAACTCACAACTTGATGATTAGAACAAGCCAAACATCATAGGCTGCTTGGGCAATGTGCTGCTACATACATAGAGTTAAACATTACAGCAGTGTTTTAAAACAAGTGATAAAACTGTATGGTATTTTCTACATATTCATGCTCTAATTCAGCTTATTGATATGAAATCTCAAGCAATTTAATGTCGCTCTTGCTCAGCCACAAGGAGCAGTCAGACAGATCTGACCGAAATGAAATTACAGGGTGCGAGTTGAGGACAATGACAACCTTATCACTGTGGTGTTGGCTGTTTTTGGCACACCCCAGCCTAATATCGCAGGTGTGATTAGAGATTTTTTATCAATGCAAATCTGTTCTTTATAGTAAGAGTGTTTCATTTATGGCTTGTTATTTCTCGATAGCATCTTCCAATATCGGCCGTTTGCCAATTTAAGCCGAGCCGGACACAAAGGGTGCTTCAAAATGGGCATCCAGGCTCATAGTAGCAGTCCCCATAGCAACGTAGGCTGTCAGATTGTATCGCCACTAATGCTGCTCCGTCTGGGCCAACAACCACCTGTAGTCGGGGAGCAAGTTCTCATTTCCCCCCAGACACTGTCCATGCTTATCAAGTCAAGCATGACAAGATGCAGCCAATGCCATGTCAAGTCAAGCGCAGCCAGGTTATCTACACCCACATATTTGTATGTGTAATGCAAAAGTGATCTGGGGAATTAGAATTAACATGATTAGTGCCACTGGACATCAAGGGAGAATTGCGCTCCTCTAACAATGTTCTAAAAAATTTATCATGCTTATCCTCCCCCCCCCCCCCCAGGTATCCTGCCTATCTACACAAGAAAAGTGAGACTTCAACAAGATGACTGCCCCCACCCCTGGCACCAGCCCCCCCATAGTATAAAATGCAATAAGATGACCATATCTGTCGAGAAATGGTGGCCTCTAGCATGGTTACAGGGATGGCCTTTATTCAGACGGAGAATCAATTGCTTGTATCATGTTTATAGAGGTCACAGTGCTTAGTGGTATACATTTTTGGCCACGTTCGGAAGGATGGCCTCTGTACACAGTGGTGACTAAGAGAGGGATAACTGCACTACCAAACAGCTGGTTCGAGTCTCTAGAACACAAAGACTGGTCACATATCATGTGACATGTCACAGCGAACATGTCACCATTGTTGACCACTACAACATATTGGTCATTTCCTATTTTCTTGTAAGGTTTACAAAAACTTGCGCAACAACCTCCCACATTACGACCACTGTGAGCTAAACACTGCAGATAAGAAAATAATGTATTTTAATAACCTTCTCCAAAATAATAGTACCACAAGAGTGTTAATTAAATTTGTCAAGGAAGCATATGAGATGCGTAATTTGATTATATATAAATAGTGTTTTTGTTTTGGGGATTTTCGCGGCTGTACTCTGGGTGCATGGTT
>JAAUYG010190001.1_pt1 | contig 16622 bp, 12 predicted proteins | sample 7278091 | NCBI WGS metagenome assembly JAAUYG01 (sample SAMN14350201, study PRJNA611818) | marine sediment metagenome | isolation source: surface marine sediment (0.6m) | place: French Polynesia: Moorea | collected 2018-08 | reverse complement strand
CTTACACAAACACGTAAATATGGTCATTATGGCTGCATGTAAGTGTCCCAGGCCGAAAATTACCATTTCCTGTAATTTTCGAAACTTACACAAATACGTTCTAGACCCGACTGTTGTAGTGGACCCTTTATGATCTGTTTATCAGTGTTTATCTGAACGATGGCTCAACATGCAAGTAAAGGGGCTTGGGGGGTATACGGTCGATTCGTGCACAAGGACGACCCGCTCCAAGTTTCTAGAGGACGACGCGCTCCCACTATAAGCTCCATGAGCCATGTAAAACATCAGATTATAGTATATACGTTATTATCATACGTATCATCTGTATTATTCTACTTGCAGTATTCCAAGTATGATTTTGTTAATACTTTGTACGCCATTTTCCCTCAAATGTACGTAGTTAATTGTGACTTGTGCAACTTATTTATATGCATTTTTTCACAAATTCGCTGCTGAAACAAAATCCGTGTGAATAAACTTTGTGGCGGCCCTGTTACTTCTTATATGAAGCCAGCAGCTATATCGCGACAGAAAGGGCAGGCACAAAGTGCATCTAATAAATTAAGTCATTGGAGCGGGTCGTCCTGCAGAAACTAGGAGCGGGTCGTCCTTGTGAGCGAGTCCACCTGTGTTCGCTTGGGGCTAATCCGCTCCATGAGATAACCTGCCCTAAATCCTAAAATTGTGTAGACTACCTGCCCTGTGTGCTGGCCATAATAATGGTATTTACATATTACACAAAGAGACAAAATATGGCTTAATCATGTTAATAGCAAAGAAATTGTGTGAAATTGAAAATAGATTCCTGAGTTAATACTGCATTAAATCGCATAAATTTACCAGAATACCAGTGATTATATAGTTATGTGGGACTAGTCTAGCTGGAATACGTGGCTCGACTGCAGCTATTGCCATTTTCTGATGGATGTGGCAGGTGTCCGCAAGCTGTGTGCAAGATGGTGTGACCACAGTCCCCTCAGAATGCTATTATAGCACGCTGGGTTGTATTACAGAGCGCGAAGCACCCCCCAAAAAATACACCGCATCATGCTATAACAGCATTCTGGGGGCCTGTGGCGTGACCATCAAAAATTGTCATAGAAACTTGGCTTGCAGGAGACAGGTCTTCCGGCTAGGACTGGTCTAGACAGAATATCGGTCTGTATAGAGTTAACTTAGGGCTGTCACGAATAGCCAACTAATCGAACATGAATTGATTAATCACACTATTCAAATACTAAAATCAGTATTTCAAATTCACTTTTTGGTTTACTTGAATGGCACAAAAACATCTATTTGATGAAAAATTACAAAAAGACCCTCTTAATTTACAAAAGTCAAGTGTTTTCCTGGCTGTATGTTCATTTGTTACCATATAACCAAGTCTCTTTGGGTCGCCACTGGTCACACAGTGCACTGCCGACTATGTCAGTGCTCTATCTTTTCTTAAGAGGAGGCACTTCTTCTTTCCATCAAATCTGAAATGTAACTTCAGTTTTGCAGTAGCCTGCTCAGCATTTATACCAGTTGAAGTTGTCTGGCTTTGAACCTGAAAACAGAAATATTAAGTTTTATTTGCTTTCATTTTTTTATGGAGTGACTACTGAGCTTGCTAAAATCATGCCGGAGTTTGAAGTATTATGGTGATTTCCTGGAATTGTATTTTGGTGTTGTCTTTCCATGTGGTTTACTAAAACAAGATTCACACACACAGGGAACGAATATTGTGATTTACTGTATCAGATTGCTCTAAAATTACAGTAGTCCCTCTATTTTACAACCCTATTTATTGATTATTTTAAGACCACCTTGATTATAAGACCATCTATTTTGATCCCAAAATGCAATTCTGTGTACTACTACTGAACCTTTATTTTAAGAACACCTGCATTATAAGACCACATTTTCATCGTTCCATGAGTGGTCTTAAAATAGAGGGACTACTGTAGTAAATTCCATCTAATTGCCACTATTGCCACTTTTTATAATATACATGTTTTTTACCAGAGTTTACCATGAGGTATGCGAGCAATAATAGGGCATCATACAATTAATTAAATCGAATACAAATAGCCCTAGGCAAATAATCAGTTAATATAATCGTGACAGCCTAAGTGAACTTATATAATATCTCAGCCCAGGTTAACTTATACTGAACCTTTAGAAGTTAACCTAATAAGTTAGGTTAACTTATATACTAATAATATCTCTCCCTGTGGAGAACATACCCCCTGTCCTGTATGCAGTTACTCTTTTAAATTAATATGCCAATGGATTGTTCAAAAAAAAATTATAAATTCAATACCGTAGTATATGTTTTCATTGTTTTGTTTCAGACATACTGGTGGCTGTTTATTACTTTCTGGCTGGCGAGCTTCTCTGGGGTATACTCACCCTCGCTTTTGTTCTGGTCCCTGCCTTTATTGTCCAGATCTTCAGCGGAAGGTGGTATGCCTTTGATGGGAATGCACAAGGATGCCGTTTCTGGATAACTCACTTGTTTCACTTGCAGCCAATAGAACGGTTTGTGCCAATATGTTCTTTTCAAGTTGTGTTAATATATCCTACAATGAGTCTTCTGTTTTTGAATACTGATCAGTGAGTGATATCTGCGTGTGGCACCTACATTGTTAAGAGTCTTAAGACACTAGCCCATAATCTGTGGATCATAGAAATGGTAATTTTATTGCACACAAGTATGAAGTTGCCTATTAGACTTTAAATATCGACACACTGAGGCTATTTCATGTCAGACTATCTGGCTTGATTATTACTGCTACTTGTGCAGACATGTTAAATGTGCTGCTACGTGCATCTTAAAGCATGTTTTGATCTGCATATAATATTTTTCCAGTTTAGTGATGAGATTCAGATTGTCACTGTACATGCATATGCAATCTGGCAACTGGAGCTAGTTACATTTGTATAATCTCTTCCAGGTATATGTTCGCTTTAGCCACTGCCTTGAAGGCACGGAAGACTGGTGATTCTGAAGTGATTGAGAGCTATTATCGACAACAGAATGACGTATGCATGCTCCGATTATTTGAAGCCTTTCTGGAATCTGCTCCCCAACTAACTCTTCAGTTATATGTAATGATTATCACCCAAAAGGCTGGCTGGCTACTGGGTAAGTAAATTTCAACATGGAGTTTCCGGTTTAATCGACAGATCAATAAAATAATGCCTAAATGTAGTTTCCAAATTTTGGAATCCAAATCTTGTTCTGCCGGTACGCATATATGGTGTTTAGGATTCTTTTTGTGAACAGCTGCTGTCATGCAAATTAAATTGGGACATTGCTGAGATAAGCAGTCTATTAAAAAGAGCTCTGTTCCAAATAAAAAAGTTCTATTTGAAGTAGCTGCAAATTTAAGTATAGAGTATATGATCATTGACTTTTGTATGTTGTCATTACAGGTATCTCCACCTGTGCGTCACTTGTTGCATTGGGGTGGGCTGTGGCTGCCTACAGTCATGGCTTGCGTAAAGCCCATAGCCAAGTATATTCGGTCTCCCCTGCCAGCCTGTTTGTCCAGACCTTGTGGCATATTACTGGAGTAGCTGCCCGAGTCATCAGCCTTGTGGTCTTTGCCTCTGTCTGGCATCACTGGGTCTTTCTAGTTATTGGTAAGGTTCGGTTGCCTTATCGAAACACAGATTCAGTCATAAACATTTAAATCAGGGCTACCCGGGTAATTCAGGTGTTGTAATACCGGTAATGGTGCTTCCAATATTTTGTTGTAGATCTCAGAAAAGAAGTTGAAATTTGTATATAATGAAAATATTTCCACAAGTAAGTAGATATTAAATTGGGTCGTTACTATTGGGTGTGGTAAGAGTAGGTATATTAAAACATGTCCCTTACAGGTCTTCGTATGCACCAGCAACCTTGGTAGTTACTAGCCGGTCTGATGCACACAGTGCATGGTAACTTTTCAATGGCTCACAAATAAAAAGCAGTGCTATCTAAGCTTTATCGATCCATTAAGATCATTGTAAGCTCTTTAAAATCAGTGAGATATGACATAGCAAATTTTTTATGTTATACCATGCATAGCATAAAATGTCTTGCTCCAGTTTCAATATTTTCATCATAAAGTGGCAGTCCAAGAAATAAAAATATTAGTGGCAGGTTTAATAAATGCGTCTAGGGACACATCTGCTTTGCCTACTGGGTTGGCATCCTTCACTATAGTCCCAATTTAATCATCCTATTGACATGAATGGGCACACCCTTTCTGCCAAATGGTTCTGTTTTCATTAGAGAGGTGCCCTTTGGTGAGAGGGATCACCAAATGTATTCATGGCACTTGCTACCAAAACTCTTATTTATAAAGTCCTCTATAGAAGGCATCCTTTTAGACTTTACAGGAAAGGACCGCTAATTATAACATGCTTCCTTTGCGCTTTCCCTAGGTTTACACTGGATGTTAATGACGACGTGGATCATTCTACAGAACACAGATTTCTGCCCCAGCAGATTGGAGGAATTCTTCTTCAACACTGTCACTGGTGTGGTCTACTGCTTTTCCTTCTTCAGCCTCAAAGAAGGAGATACTCGCTGGCGAATTATTGCCTTCTACAGCCTCATGCTGGCAGAGAACGTGGTGTTGCTTGGAACGTGGTACCCATTTCGAAATCTAGAGTTGTGGTACAATCCACTGATACTGGCTGCTGCTGTAGCTTGTTTCTTCACAGGTATTTATATAGTAGTGTAATACATAAATAACATTTAGATCACTGTTGGGTTTTTTTTTTGTTTGTTTGTTTTTTGAGTGGAATCCCAGTTATTATATAATATCACCATGGTTTCCCCCAGTGCTTAGATTGAGTTTATAGCTTTAAAGCAATGAAGTGCTGAGGAACCGCTAGACAGAGTCAGGGATCTCTTAACTTTCTCATGTCTTTCAGGACATTAGTCTACACTGGGTTCCCACAGTTGGTTTCACTTCTTGCTTGTAGTTAGCCTTGGAGTGAGTAATAGCTGGAGGTGATAACTTTGGGGTATGAAAGCATTTATTACAGAAGAAATATACTCGAACAATATATATTTGTACAAATTGTACCATCTCATTGACTTATGAGATTGAGGTCCCTTTCCATCAATATGATATATGCTACATGTATATTTGCATTTCATAATTTAGGCTCCTTTACTTTATAGCTTTACATTTCATGTTGTATTTCATGATTTAGGTTTAGCCTGTATGGCCTTATACTACCGATTCTGCCATCCAAGCGGACCTATCGCATGGCACAAGACAACAGAAGGAGAATACTTTGAAAAAGAATCCTTGCATGTACCTGAGCGCCGGGCAAATATGCCAACATACCACTCCACTCCAGCCATCAGACACCTGCAAGTAGGTGTTACAAATTTCATCTAAACCAACTCTATGGTGTGTCAACATATTCATTTGTTTCTACATGCAATGTCCATTTATATAAATTCATTTGACTAAACTGGATAAAATAATTTTGAGTCATTATCTTGTGTCTAGTTAAATGGCTACAAGTACAACATGTATAAGCAAAATCAAAACATCTGCGATCAGTCATGTCATATGCATGATTTGCCTAGGCTAAAGGTAAGCAGCAAATCTGGCCGGACCTAACGTTTTCTCTGAAATATTTTTTTTTTTTGAAATTTTCCTTTCATATATACTGCACTTTATTTGTAAATTTTCAGTGTGTGTATGTTTTACTCAGGTTGCTATTGCCTTATTGAATTATTCTCTTTTTTCCGCCTCCAGAGGATTGACAGTGAGATGTTGGGTTTGAGTCCCCGTCGTGTCTTCAGCAGCAGTCAGTTGCCCAAAGATAAGCAACTACCACGCCGCAATCTCCTCAAACCTCACAGCGCCGCAAGCCTAAAGCCGGTTACCTACAAAGAAGTGTCCACTCCTTCCCAGCTGTCACCAATCAAGAAGTGTCCCCCTGAAGAAAATCCCGTTTACACTGACAGCAGTACTCTACAGCTGAGCGAAGCCAGTGCTTTCCACCACTTCAGTGTCGATGCGAGTGCTTGCCTCAGGAAGAGCCAGTGCGATACAATCGACGCTTCCGGGGTGGACCTCAGTCGACTGTCTCTGGAGTGCATAGAGGAAGAGGACGTTGGTGTCGTCGACCTGGATACAACCCCGGTACAGCGTGAGGAACCAGTGATGCGGGTGCGCAAGGATCCGTTTAGACCACCGACCATGATAGAAGACAGCGTAGCTCTTTGTGAGCTGGATACGCTGGAAGAATGGCAGATCTGTGGGGAAGGCGAGGGAACCGAGACCTGCGATTCCTACGTGTACTATGCCGGAAACCTGTACCCAGAGAAGACCCAGAAAGATATTCAAGAATACGACAAGGGAGATGATTCCGGACGCTTCACCTGTGCCAGTGATCCAGATAGCCTTCAGGAAAGATCCGTACCATCCACCAGGAGCTTCGCATCCTCTGGTCAGGGACTCAGTCCACAAACCGATCCCAACGAGACATTTTATGACAATGTTCCTACGATAACACCACGAAAACAGAACAAGCCACCGTCTGCGCTGAACCTTAGCAGCACACCGAGACAAAATGGGTATCGATATCAGTAAAACATACTGGACCAGAAGCGAGGATTTCACCAATAGTGCCTTATATTATGGTAAACCGTGGTTTGGATTTTAGTTTTTTGCAAAATCTGGATTTGGTATGTCATAAAAATTATCGGTTCGTAAAGGTATAAATCTTGTCCGGACAAGAAATGCTATGCAATGTTGTTTTTTTTTTCTATTGTGTGTGTCTACATATATGTTCTTGACCATGTTATGGAGATATCAGTTTAAGGCTTCTGCCTGGGATCTGCTTACTTCTGTGTATTTTGTAGTTGATAGTTGTAGAAATGTTTTTGCAAGGTGCTGGATGTATTTGATATTATAGTATTAGAGTGTGCCTTGTTGAAAAAGTTTGCTGCAACTACAAGCCTTTAGTCATCTTAGTCCTGAACTCCTGATTATCTTTTTGTGTACCGGTATTTGATTCACTTGCATTGAAATATACGAATAATGATGATGATCGCTCTGTTCATTTGTATCATTGTATAGTATAATCTAGTTAGACTTGCAATATAGACCGAGAACCTTTAGTTTGGTGTGTGGTCATCTGTATAATTTTGAGTGTTAAAATGCCATGACATTAATGTCAACTTGTACATGACATAAAGCATATTCATGATAATGCCATATATGTATTATAAATAATTTTTATTGAATGAGCCATTCTTGACATGTCGATGGTATGAGTTGCAGTCTTCAGGGATAGCACTGTTATCTGACAGTATCTTATTGCCTGCGTTTACCTTTGCTGGGGTATGGTGGTCACAAGAGTTTTTGTCATGACATGCAGTCAGCCTGATGTATGATATACATGTACATGTACGACCACTGCGTCACACATGTGTCTTAATGTCGAAGTGATTCGTTAATGATATTATTTTAGGCTGACTTCATTATGCTTGTGATTTGTGGTGTAACAATGTAGATTAATTTTACATAATAGCGTATTGTGATGTCTGTTAATATATTATCTGTAAATATATTGTAATGCTGTACTCAATTTACTTTTTTTAAATTATCGGATCGGGATGGCATATTGTTCAGATGAATCTTCGTTCCTGTTCAAAGATCAGCCGCTGAAAATTTTGTGGTAGGCCACAGTATATTGTGAATATTGAACATTTCAAGCATTTCAATTTTAGGTCTTTGTCCATTCAATGTTTCGCACCTTTTAATAAATTATGGTGTTATATTTGTGGAGACTTTTTTTCCTTGAAAGCAAATTTAACGGATAAATATAATTGATTGAGGAAGGCATTATTATGAACCTGGGACGCTTGCATGTGATAGTGGCATTGTAATTCTAGGCAAATGTTTTTTTTTTTTTGCAGTTTCGAATTCATTCCATAGCAGGGCATTCTTTTTCCATGCTTTACCAACTTAGTGCTGTTTAGTTTGCAAAAATGAACAATTTACAAATCACAAAATGCGTTTGTTCATGCAAGAATTTCCAGATACTTACTAGTGTAAAGGGTACTCAAATTCAACTCAAGACTTTTGACATGAACTTTTGATGTTTGAGACTAATTGTTAGAGGTTTAATAGGAAGCAATTTTTCACAACTACTAGTAATTTAGCTTGTTAAGCACAAAATGCTTGTAGTTTTCGCACTGCATCGGACGGTTTGCATTATAGAGATTACTGCTTCATGTGTTCATATGACTTGTGTTTTATAGCAGGATTGTGATAAGAGTCGCTTGGGTTATTTTTGTATCATAATGTTTTGGTCTTTTTTACCATTAGAGATTTACAGCTCTTAAGAGCTAAAAAAAATGCCCTTTTACAAATTTTAAAAGTTACCTTAACTGGGTTGCAGTGAGCAGCATCACAATGGCAACAGAATACCACCATAATGTTAATCTTAACAAGCTAAATTACTAGTAGTTATGATAATAAAAAAATAAAACTTACCTTAATCATGTCAACATTACATAGATTTCATAATAATTGATATATTCTACAACTGTATTTATTTTACCAATACTTATTTTTTTACTTTGGGGTTTTGTGTAACTGTAAACCTTTTGTCTATACCGGTCCTGATGATATTGGTGACTTTTGCTCAGAGAAAAGGAAAGATCAAATATATGTGGATGTGGGTCATGCACATGATCACTGATGCCACATTACATCTTCAATTTCCATTCTAATATACAGCTTTTGTTGATAGATGTCCGTAATTCTAGGTGTGCATGACAAGCAAGCTTAGAAGTACCTTCTGCTATAGCGCATTCTTATGCTGCAGTCCTTTCAGTTTGTATTTGTCGACAATGCACATGATGTATTAAGTGCTTGAACATGCATGTTAACTCTCGATGTATTATTTTGAATTAACGCAGAAAACAAAATTGATTGTTGGAATGTTGGACATGGCTATTGGGAAGTCTTTGACAATTCTGCTTGCTATTTCGTATCATGCTTATCCCGTCAGGGACTTTGTTAAAAGAGTACAGCTATGCATCAGCATATTAGATTTTTTTTGTTTTGCCTGAGCATGACAATCATACATTTTTTTTCTACCTGTAAATCAGGCGGCTTGCCTCGAGCTTCTTTGCTGGAATCTCCTGATAGGTGCTATGTTTGCATTGTATTTTGTTGTGTGTATGCTGAGTTCGCATTTTCTGCATTTTGCATCATGTGAATATTACAGGTGTTAATGATGTGTCACTGTAGATATGCCGATATTTTAAAAACCTGGTTTGTAGGAAATATGTTTGTGAAAGAATATACTGTGAATATCTGTTACTAAATTGCTGTTGAAATCCATGGAGTTCAGCACAAGTCAATATACATATAAATAACTACAATCAGAGGTTTGACCATGTTGTTAAATGTAGGTACACCTTTTTGCAGGAAAATTTTATGTAGCCATGACAGGTTTTCCTGTGAAACAAATGATACACTGCGTACAATTGCTTTTATTCAAACAAAGAATGAAGTTGCAATGTACAATGAAGATGATAATTTATGTATAGTACATAATTCTGTATGCATTACAGTATATTGTAATTAGTTCTAAGGATATTGGTATTAATAACTTTGATTGTCCATTATTCCTTTGTACCATCTTCATTTTTCCATTCTTTTGGTCCACTGAGACTTGGCACTAAACTTATCTAGTCTTATGTTAAGAATGCAAGAAGGAATTTTTCTCTCATTGTAGTCAGTCTGAGTTCATTTATCAGTTTTAAATTATTATGAATGTACGGTACTAATTAAAGTTACTAATCCATTTTGCTCTCCTGTTCATGACATTTACACAGTAATACAGTCATGTATTTCAGTTTGTGCATACATGTGTCTAGATTACCATGGTAACAGGTATATCTTCCGGCATTGGTTATCCATGAACCTGGTCACAGTTTAATTATTAAATTGTTTATGTTTAGAAGTTATAAGTAGTAAATACAGAATAAACAGATGAAGTAGCTCAACTCGCAGATTGAGGATTCTAGAGAACCATCATGAAATGTATATAAATGTGTTTGTATACATAAAGCATATTGCTATTTCTTGTGCCTAGGTGGTTTTCTTAAAGAGACATTAGTATAACATTGGTATGACTAAACATGTTATATGGACATGTTTGTCCACACCTAAGATTTTATGAGAAGCCAGGTTAAACGATAGTATGCCATTGTTTTTTTCCTTACATGTGGTAGTATGCCTAGCCCAGTACCTTAACTGAGTGAATAAATGCTAGTATGCACATGCTTATGAAACAAGAGTTTCGTTATTCCTCAAAGTTAAACCTATTGCCTTGAAACACAATATCCATAGTCACGAAATACCACCACGGTGCCAGCAGTTCCTCCCACAAGATCATGTGGCTGATAACTTCAGCATGCGAGACCTTTTTCGTTAATGACATTGTGTAGCTGAGATAACTTCTCTTTCAAAGTGCCATATATATCAACATTTGGCAGATCACCAGAAAAAAATAATGGCCTGTATTTCCCTGGATTACATGCTTTCACTAATTTTGGTTGAAATTGAATGAAAATTGTGGGAGCAGCGGCCTTTTAAAATTGTTAACATCAGGAATTTTGCAAAGTGCACTGAATGACCTCAAACTGAACTGAAAGAATTGGACATGAACAGTACCCTACATATCACAGTACATGGGACCGCAAGTCCCAAATTCTCATCCATTTCGCTCTACAATCAGCCATTTTCAAGATATTGCACATTTTAGGATTTTCCCATTGACTTCCATATTAAAATTTCAAAATGCCACAAAATTTTACTTTTTGGCAGATTGCCAAAACATTTATAACTTTATATTCCCTTATGACTGTCTTATTTATCATAAAGTTTGGCTCAGGTCGGATAAAAAATAGGAATAGTTTTGAAATTTCCAGCCCCATAAGGTCCTGTGTTAACAAAAATTTCAGAAGTGCCATCAAATTTTTAAAATTTGGCAGATCGCCAATAAAGTCACAACCTATATTCCTCATTACCAACATAAAAATCAATTTTGGTTGAAATGAGTAGAGAATTGAAAATAGTAAAATTGGAAATTATGCAAAGTCAACCGAATGACCCCAAACCAAACTCAAGGAATCGGCCATCAAAAGTACCCTACATGGTGCGCTGTAGTCCCCAAGTCGCAAATTTTCATCCTTTTCACTCTACGATCAGCCTTTTTCAAGATATTGCACATTATAGGATTTTTCCATTGACTCCCATGTTAAAATTTCAAAGTGCCACAATTTTTTTTAATTTTTGGCAGATCGCCAATAAAAACTTCAGTGCCACAATTTTTTAATTTTTGGCAGATCGCCAAAATAACTTTACATTATGACAGCCTTATTTATCATAAAGTTTGGCTCAGAGCAGACAAAAACTCTAGGAAGAGTAGTGTTTTGAAATCTCCAGCCTGATATATGGTCCTGTGTTTACAAAAACTTCTATAAAAAGTGCCATAAAATTTTTAATTTGGGGCAGATTGCCAAAACTTTTATAACTTTTTGTTCCCCTATGACTTCCTAATTTATAATGTTTGGCTCAAGTCAGATGAAAATTGTAGGAGTAGCGTTTTGAAAATTTTGCTCCCCTATAATGTCCCATGTTAGCGAAAGCGAAAAAAGAAATCGTAGGAATTTTAAAATGTTGAAAAAAGAAAAAAAAAAAAAAAGAAAATATAAAATAAAAATTTGGTATGGATCCATGCAGCGGTTTCTGAGAAACCTGAGTTGACAGTTAACGGACGGACGACGGGCTCTGGGGATAACCTTTGACTGGCCTACACCCATGTTGGGGGGGGGGGGGGGCGGTGCAAGTCAAAGGTTATCTCCTGAGCCCACCTCACCAAGCTGCAGCCTGGGGTTACTGCGCCACGACAGTAGCTCTGCTTAGCAGAGGTGAAAATGCGCTTATTTGCGGCCTCTAAATCAGGGTTAATTGCCATGTCTTTCCAATTTCCAAGCCCAGAAACAAGTTTAACAATCAACTTTGCAACTGTATATTCTTTTCCATGCTCAGGACAGTTTTGGACTTGTGACATTTCTTGAAAGTGGGCCCCTGGAGGCGCTGCATGATCTTTTGTAGGAAGGTGCTACAACCTATTAACGATAATCAGGTAATGGCCTGATCTGTAATCCGCTGACCACCTGGATGCCTGGTCCCGGGATGCCAGTCATGAGCGGATTTACCTTAATCATACTGCATGTTCGGAGTAGGTGAGCGATTCAAAGGGAAGTCAACCGTTGGTACAGCATGCTGTTAGTACACAGAATTAACCAGTGTATGCAGTGAGGCAACCCTAATCCTTTTCCCTCTGGCCAGTCTACATATTATTGATTTTGTAGTACCACAGTCCTGTTCAAATGATTTTAGCCCATGAACTTTGGGGTAGCCTCATTTGCACTCTATTTACCAAGCTGATCGACCCTTGACAAAAAGGTGGAATTAAGATGCATTCAGGAATTATCCCTAAGGAGAGAACTGTTTATTTATATTTAAATACATTACAACAAAGAAAACCTGAATTGGTAAGGCTTACAATCTAAAAATGATGTTCATTGATATACTGTTCTTATTGACTTATGTAGATATGTGTTTTTTGTTTTGTTTTTTCAAATTACAATTTTCAGTTCTCAGTGTTGGTTTCAGCAATGAAGTCATTAACATGTGCAGTGTAAAAGAATTTTGAAGTGTTAATTTAAAATGTTGTGAAGATGATATTACAAAACTGAACGACTTTATTAAAGCTGTATTTCATTTAGATTTTGATGCTGTGAAATAATTAACCCACACTGGGTCCCTGCAATATACAGTAGGCCTGCATGTACTAAGCTTTTCTTCACCAAATGTATATATCTTAAATTTATTCTAAGGAGCACAATAAACACACTAACATACAGAAAACAGCAAAAAGACAATCAAACCAAGTTAACCAAATCAAGTTAAACTGTACCTTGAAAGTCTACACAACTGACTACATATAGTACACTAAGGAACTCGATGAACTCCTGTGCTTCTTCGGCATGGGGTTACTGATGTCTAAGATGAATTACTAAGTAAGGTACAAAAGATGAGTCAATGTTGTCATGTTTGTTGATTCTTAGCCAAATAAGTGGAAGTTTAGAAAGACCGGGCTTCTTAAATTTGTATCTGTCACTGAGTTTAGATTGATACTATTGCTGCCTCCCATGGCTACTCAGAAACAATATGTTACAATGGAATTATTGCTATTGAGAGTGCTGTGTTTATAATCTTTAAATAAAAAGTCTTAGGAAATAAAGCGAAGGATTACATTGTAGCTGAGCATGCTGAGAGTAACAGTAATGTATTGATGATCTACCATTCACAAATACAATTTTTGTTCTGCAAGAATACAAATTAAAGAAATTTACATGTATGCATGTGTAAAACTTTGTCCTGTATATTTCACCACAACAGACATCATACGTTTGGCAATAATCTTCAAATACTCCCCAATCTGGGTTCTTTTCCATTACGAAAAGGCCTCTGCGTGATAGGGGAGCATTTGAAGATATATATTGCCAAAAGTATTGACTCTTGATTTCAAGGTTATAAGGGCCAAACTTTTTTTCCTTGTTCGATATATTAGTATTTTTGTTGTAATACCTACATGTACATGTACTACTATGTAAACTACTATAGCTGTTACATCTTCTTTTCCCTTTTGTTCTTCTTCTTCTTCTTTTTCTTCTTCTTCTTCTTCTTCTTCTTCTTCTTCTTCTTTTTCTTCTTCTTCTTCTTCATCTTCTTCTGCTTCTTCTTCCGTGGCTGTGACTTAATTTGATTGCTAACACTGCAAGTACATCCTCTTGGCAATTACAGTTGGCCGCACACCTGTACTGAAATATTGGAGCACGTGGAACAATTGTGCAATCCCTAATATGACAAAAGGAGAAACCTGAACTTGATGCCACAAAAAAGCCAGGTTAGTAGGTTGCATTTTTTATATCAGACTTTGCAGATTATAGCAGCTTGCCCCGGATTATAATGTGCAATATATATTGCTTACAAAAAAAAATCCAGTAATTCATGACAGAATTGTTTCATGTTACTGGGCAAGTTAGATATTATGTATAGTAAGTTATTTCACCAGCAAGCAATGATATGAATAACTGTTAATATATACAACTGGTGATATATAGTCAAAATTAATATGACAAACTGTATGCAAGTTACCTACAATGTTTACAGATTATGGTTAATTAGGACATATTTCAGAATTGAGTGTACATGCATATATCTGGCTAAAACATAATTGTAATGTGCTATAATAATGCTAAATATATTTGAAGACACCACCTAAGGGAACTTGTACATCACTTTTAAGCAATATTTGGGGTAGTTCAAGGATTTGGTATCTGCGGGTGACAGGCTCAACTGAAGCCATTGTATTGCATACATTGTAACATAGAGCACGGACTTTTACGAAATTTGTAAATTAGGTTTATTTTGAAAAAAAAATGCTTCCAATTGGAGTTTACCCTTATGTGATCAACCTGTTCAGTTTTTAAGGAGACATTACAGCTGAATTAAGGGCATATGCAGAGACCATACTGTGCATGTATTTGATTTGATAAGGTGTACATAATAAATTTTATGTATAATATACTGATATACCAGTAGTTAACATTGGTACCATAGCTTTGATGGTACATGCAAATGAGATACACTAGCATGTACATGCTATTTTGAATGCTGTGTTAATGCAGTCTGAAGCATTGCTTGAGATTATATTATACAGATCGAAGCCCAGTGGCCTTGATGATGAGTGCTTTATCATTTGTCAAATAAGTTACTACAAATAAGGCAAAGTTGTAATGGTTCCACTGCATGACTTCCCTCTTTATAGTCAGCAGTGATATTATATACTCTACTCCTTTATTAGGTTTCTGATATCAGCAACCTTGAACTTGGCCTCTCAAGGTCACTCAAGCTTCTGTCTCAGATTTTCATCTGGACTCACATATGACTTCCTAGTAGTGTTCAACAGTAACATATTATGCCCTATATGAGGCATTAAGTTTTACTCAGTCAGGTTGTCTCCCTTGCAAGAGCGAGACGGGAGGGGGGGTGTGTTCTGTATTTAGTTCAACTGTGTGTACACATTCACTGGTATGATACTGCACTAATATCACTGACTGATGTCTAATTGTATGATATGCAGCGATTAAAAAAAAATGAAATGAAAAAAACATACCATAACTCAATTTACCGATACTCCTTTGTGAGAGATACGAGATCAATCAAGGTCAAATCTAATGACACATTTGGAGTGATAGTAATGTATGCACTAACTTACATGTTTCTGTGATATAAGGGGTTAAATCATAAATGACTTGAAACTTGACCAAGCCACAATTTGATGGAGTGGTTGGATTCAGGATCTCATGTCAATTAAGCAAAATTACAAAAAATTATCTTTAAAATTAACAAAGTGAACATACTTAAAATGCCAAAAAAAAAAGGAAAATGTCTGGAGACTTTGGCATTTTTATGCTAAAGTTTTCTGAGAAATGCGTTTTATGGATAGACAATGGATGCTTTCACAGACAACATTGAAGCTCTATCATGACAGTCAAGCAGAGCTTTTCTAAATAATCTACATTTACATGCACTGTGCTGCATGAGGAAATAATTTGTCAATCCTATATGCATAAATACTAATATTATATGTAACTTTTTATTTTTAAAATCAACATGAGTAACAGTATGAAAAGATATGCACCCTTTATATGCATAGTTGTATAAATTCCAGTATCTTACTAAATGAAAATAAAATGAAAGCGCTCTACTGAGGGCTCAGGGGCAGATGCAGTTTTTTGTGAAGGGGGGGTTCGAATTTTGACACCCCCCCAATAAAAAATAATAAATGAATAAATAATTAAAAATAAAAATTGAAGCCTATAGGCATATTTATTTGGAATTCTTTTGATACCTCACTTACCCATATTATTTTACCTTTCATTTTACCTTTCAGCCATTTGGCCATATTTGTAGTTTAATGTATGGCAGACTATTCATGCTATTTACTTGCAGTATTGAGGTATACAGGCTTGTTTAGAATAAACGAAGAGTCAGAGACTGCAACTAAAATGTTGGTCACTTAATTTGCCTATGTAGTATTTGGTTTCACAGAACCGACATGCTAATCTGACATAGGCATAAGATGGGCTAACAAAGGTAAACAAGACGACAACTGACCCAGGCAATCAACACACAAGTTAATACATTTTTATTCATACTCAAATGCATTATACATATGATACGTGTTAAAAAGGCAATGGAAGCATATAGAAACGGAAAAAGAAAAAAAAGACAAGCTGTTCTATCATAACACTTAATTTACACATAAGTGTTGAATGATGGAGTCATTAAACCCCGCCAGGGGTTTATTGCGATCACTTTGTGCATCCGTCCATGTGTGTGTGTGTGTGTGTGTGTGTCTGTCTGTCTGTTAACAACATACCTCAAAAAGTATTTAACCAATCAACTTCATATTTGGTGGAAGCCTTCCCTCTGACCCAAGGATGAAGTGATTCG
>JAAUYG010077008.1_pt1 | contig 16625 bp, 11 predicted proteins | sample 7278091 | NCBI WGS metagenome assembly JAAUYG01 (sample SAMN14350201, study PRJNA611818) | marine sediment metagenome | isolation source: surface marine sediment (0.6m) | place: French Polynesia: Moorea | collected 2018-08 | reverse complement strand
TTTGGTGAGAGGGAGAAGTAAATACATTGATAGTAGCGGCAAAGATTTATGGCCTTATTAGAGAGGGTGGCCTCTGTTGAGAGTGGCCACTAAGAGAGGGACCACTGTATAGGTATATAAGAAACCTGATATGAATTGCATTATAGGTATACAGAGCACACTATGTGACTAACCTCCATATCTACGCAATGAGCACATTTTTGCATCTACCCAAATGAGCTATTCATTGGAGTGTGACAGATTAATCATAATTATCATAGGGTCTTAAGTTTGTGGTAATCTGAAAATCATTTTATCTTCTTGCATGATGATAGATTTTAAATTGAAGAGCTTTATCACAGCTTAATCCACATACCTTTTAACTATAGTGTATGCTCTCCAGTGGGTGAGCTTTCACTAAATGCCGAGAAAAAAACCTATAATTGTATAATCTGCAGTTTCACGCCTTAATTATATTGCTAAAAGTCTTACAGCTTATTATCTTCAGCTACAAAAGATTTTGACTTAATTCTGCAACTGGAAGACCTTGCCGATTCAGCAATCCATTTTGTCCGTTGCTCATAGCCTCGTTGCACAAAATTGACAGAAAGGATTTCAAAAGAAAAAAACACCATGCAAAACTGTTTAGTCACTGATAGTGTTTTAAGCACCTTTTCACTGTTTCACTGAAGCAACTATGCCATCCATATTCTCCCAGGATTGTGGTGCAATGGCCAAAAAAACTGATTTATACTATTTTAAAGCATACGAAAATAACAGAAAATTTACGTGGCTGTAAAATGCAAATGCCCAAAGCTATACTTAGTGTTGCTCAATCAAGCTTGTCACATTCTCAGGCAATTCCGCCATGTTTGCATTATGACAACATAGCCACATGGCTGTGTGTTTTCATTTTACTCTTAAACAGGAAATTTCATTTGGTTGGGTGTCGGCTCCTGCGCTTTGGTGGGTGGTAATGCGAATTGGGGATAGGCAATTTTCCAGTAAAATTTTCCTCAGAATTTGATCAGTTGATGCGGATTATAGTATCTTTTTTTTTTTTTGGGGTAGACTGCTATACTTATGTCTGTTGTATTTTCTGACATTACGTGTATATGTGGTTACATCTATAACTCAAATTTTTCGCCACCTGTCTACTTACTGTTTGTTTGTTTGTTTGTTTACAGATTGAGCTGTTTGTGGACTATCTGACACCAGACATCGTCAACAGCAAGATATTCCCCAGCGTGTGTCAGGGTTTCCAGGACACCAACCCCGTTGTCAGGGAACATACCATCAAGGTCAGCCCAAGGTCACTGGGTCACTCTCTGACAGATTGCGCAATGATGATGATGTTGATAAGGACCACCCAGTTTAAAAACAATTAGCTTAAACCAATATAAAAAGTACGATGTTCCCTTCATTTTCAATCTCTTTAATTTTCTATTATTAAGATTTTGTCTTCATTGATGGTGATGCCTATCTGTGGTTATAACATCGAATGGCATGTTCTTTGGCATGTGAAATCTGGATCAGCGTGCAATCCTCAGGGCCTAGGAGATAAACTGCCCACTACAGTAGAACCTGTCTTGAGAGACCACCCCTTCTGCCACGCAAAAGCGGTCTCTCAAGACAGGTGGTCTCTTGTGACAGGTTCGGGTTCTGGAGGGTATGACCAGGGAATATTTTAATATGGATATACATTTGGGCTAAAACCGATTATAGTCATGACGAGCAACACAAATTAAAAGTGTGACACAAATTTATTCCATCAAAATACTCCATCCAAAACTTACAATACCTTGCATCTAAATACATGACCTGTGTGTAAAAACTTGCAGCACCTATCTAGAGTAAAAGAATAAAGCACACAGTTTGCAAAAAGAAAAAGATTGACATACATCAAAAATGCACAACACTTTGCAGAAAAAACCCCATTATACATCAAATAATGCACAGCATTTTGTAAGAAAAAAGTACATCCATGTTTGTAGTAAAGTCATTGTGTAATCACAGCATTGAAATGAAAAATATGGTGTACACGTGCAATGCACACAAACAGTTTATATCACAGAGATGCAGATCCTTACTTCTTGGGGAAGAACTTAGAAGGGTCAACTGCTTGGCTTTGGGGAGGGCCTTGAACTTCTTAGCCTCCATGTGGTCTAGAGACTTGGACACTAGTTCGAGTAACACAGAATCACCATGGTGGAGTGCATAGTCCTGGGTTTCAGGGAGATTGCGGATGACATCACACTTGGAGGGTACTGGAGGTGTAGCAGCATCAGGCGTGGGTTCATCTTCACTGTCACTGTACATGTCATTTGCTGATGGACCTTCCCCTCTGGCGGTGGCAATCAGATCTTCCTCCCAGGTCGTGTCTGCTGTGTTGGAGGTGTGAATCCTGCCATCTGCATCTATGTAAGTCTGTCCACTTCACGCCATTCGGAACAGTCTGGAAGTCCGACTCATCCGTGGTCTCTGATTCTTCAGGCTCTTGGTTGGGGATGGACACATTGAACCCACAGTGGGCAAAGCACTTCTGGATCGTGATGTCACTGACATCATCCCATGCCAGCTTCAGCCACATCATGGCGTCCAACACGGTGACTTCCTTTGCAAGATCTGAAGCAGAGGCGGTGTCATTCATCCGTAGAAGGAGGTGTCGAAGAAACCAACATCTGTAGTTCGACTTGACATCCTGGATAATTCCACCATCACATGGCTGGAGGCATGATGTCGTATTCGGGAGAAGGAAGACGAGCTTGACATGTGACAACTGGACGTCTGGATGGGCACTGCAGTTGTCCACAAACATCAGTATCTTTCGCTGCTGGTAAATCATCCTGTTGTTCACTTGATGAAGCCACTGGTGGAAAATGTCTCCAGTCATCCAAGCTTTCTTATTGGAGAAATACTCGGCAGGGAGGGCAGATTTCTCATAGGGGCGGAAGCATCAGAGGTTGTCTGATCTGCCTGGCCTATCACCAAGGGACGCAGCTTCTCTTCAGTGGCAGAGCAAGAAAGAAGGGCAGTGATGCGGTCTTTGGCTTTCTTTCCACCTTTGCACTCTTCTTCCTTCTGGACCAAGCAGCGCAAGGGCATAGTTCTGTAGAACAACCCAGTTTTGTCAGCATTGAAGATATCAGAGGGGGCATAGCCTTCGCAAATGGAGGGGAGTCACTGATGCCAATCAGCAACAGTGTCTGGGTTGACTGAAGCAGCTTCCCCACTGAGAGGTGGTGCTCTGATGTTGTAAATTGTAATCTCTCTTGAATGATTCTAGCCATCTATTGGAAGCACTGAAATCATTTTCATCATCAAGGTGGACCATTTCCAGGCAAAGCATGCGGGCCTGTTGCCCGAGTCCCGGCTGTTGATTTATAGACTGGATCTGTTGTGCCTACGTCGAGCTTCGTGGCGATAGCCCGCACAACTTTGACACGCTGCTGTAAAGTCAAAATCTTTCATTTTCTGCTTCTTCCTGCGGTGTTGCACTTTTCCTATCCATCTTCATCAGTGTTGAGGCATAAACTGAAGCATTCCTGTGGTCAGTGTGTTTATAAACAGCGATGCTAGCGTGGTTTTACCTGGTAACTCCCATGATGCTTTGCATTTTGAAAAGAAAGTAACTTCCGTTTGTCAAGACTTTTCCCATGAGCCTTTGCGTATTTCAACAAAAACAACCTTAGGGTAATCAAAAACTATTCTAAACGAAGTAGCTGTAGCCTTTTTTGCAAACATGAATGGATTGAGATGAAACTCCCATGAACACTTGTGAAATTACGTCGTGACACTTTTTGTTCGTCACACTTTATTGACTATTTCCGTCCCGGGATTTCCGTGTGATTTTTGCTACAGGTAGAATATCTGTAAATACAATGTGTCCCTAAGCTTTTATTCAAAAATAATTTTATTAGTATTATTTTATAATAAATCATTTGCTGAATACTTTTGCGGTTTTGCCACCACAAGCATGAGTACTTTATTTCATTTGGTGCGACTCTGGCGCTTACCTCGAGCTGGGCGTGTCCTTGACCTTGCAGGCTTTCAGAAACAAAGCTTGTGCATTTGCCGCGTTTGTATATTTCATAAAACAAAAACACATATTAACTCTCTCATTAAACTGAAAATGTAAACGTTAAGCATAAGGAGTTGATATATGGTCATGGGTAATACAAATAACTAAAAAGATCGCACCCAAACAACTTTTTTTCGGCATCAGTGGTCTGGAAAACATCGCTGACGGCAGAGCTAGGTCGCTCAAGACAGGTTTGACTGTAGTTCCCCACAGGGCCATTGTTAAAAACCTCAATCTACCCCAGTGCCCTATTAATACAAGTTTCATCTTGATTCTTCCAATACCATGTGAAGTTAATATCTTTTCTACTATATCCAGAGTATGCTACATGTGGCCTCTAAACTCAACTACAAGAACCTGAATGAGGAATTGTTGAAACACTTTGCCCGGCTACAGGCTAAAGATGATCAGGTAAGGGCTGAGCTTCCTTCGTTTTTAATGTGCCAGCAACCCTATTTGAGAAATCAGAATTTTGAGCTATTCAATGATAAGAAAAGAAAACCTGTACCAGCAGCATTTAGACCACACAGAATGAACCTAGTGGGCACAGATATATTTTGATTTAATTGGGGTACTTTTGGCTGTAAAACTTCACTGTTATAATAGGCTGAATAGGTAGTCTGTATTGCGTTTACTGAATACACATGAAGCATGTGGAAGCAATCTTGTTTCTGTGTCATAAATACTGAATTTCAGACGCATTAAACATCTTCACATAGCTGTTATTGTTGTGTTCTGTAAGGGATGTCACAAACCTTTGTTCTGATGACACCGTTTGTGACTGGTATCTGGTTTTACTGTACTTCAGGGAGGCATACGAACCAACACCACAGTCTGTTTGGGGAAGATCGGCTGTCATCTCAACCCTCAGGTATAGTAGAGAACTAGTGGGTTACTAAGAGTGGTTGCAGACAGCTAAAACCCCCAATGCAAACTTACTGCAGATACTTATGTGTTAGTCACGAAGAGATTTTGGAGATAATAGATAAAATTTACTCATTCCCACAGGCTTGCCAGAGTACTCAAGTCTTCAAGCACACAAATCAAGACTGTCACAGTAGCTTTGATTGCAGCAGCCACTTTAGTAAGGTCTAGTAAGGTCTCCTGATGTGATCTGTGATCATGATTTGAACATTCCTATATCCAGATGAGACAGAAGATCCTGACATCGGCATACCTCCGTGCCATGAAGGATCCGTTCCCTCCTGCCAGACAGGCCGGGATCATCGCCATGGCAGCCACACACAATTTCTTCACGTTGAAGGAGGCCTCGGGTCGCCTGCTGCCCAGCCTGTGTGGGATGGCTCTCGATCCAGACAAAAACGTCCGCGACCAGGTCAGCAAGCAGTACAGTGGTCCCTCTATTTTAAAACCACCCATGGGATAAATAAAATGTGGTCTTATATTGCAGGTGGTCTTAAAATAAAGGTCATTTAACACAGAAAATTGCCCTTTGGGACCAAATCGAGCGGTCTTATAATCAAGGGTGGTCTTAAAATAGAGGTTTGTAAAATAGAGGGACTACTGTACACACACCTTTGCCTTTGTGACAACGGGTTTAAACCTAGATGCTGGCTTCAAGTATAGTAACTGGAATATGTGAATATATCCATCATTGTAAGAAACAAAACATGAACACACGCACCTCTCAAATTAACATAATGATGCAATTCTTTTGAAAACGTGTAAGCGGCTCCCCCAGAGCAAAATGTGCACCATGTAGTGGTCCGACATCTTAGTACCGTATCAGGTCACGTGACTGCGTGACATTCAAGGACTAAAGGTCATCTGGCTTGACTCTGAATGCGTCTCGCTTTTGTGGACATTTGTATTTGTGCTGTGAACTTTGTTTGTAAACACTGCTCCATACATTTAAATTCTGAATAGCTTGGAGTACCAAAGTGCCCTCTGACACCACGTATTGTAACTATATGGATGATACCGACGTGTACAGATCGGTGTGGTTTCTTTCTAGGCTTTCAAGGCAATCCGCTGTTTCCTGGCAAAGCTGGAGAAAGTCTCGGAGAACCCGGAAATGCTGGCAGAGATTGGTAAATAATTTTCCTCATTTACTTAATAACTCTTATAAGAGATTTTGGATCATCTAAAGCAAGCCAGTTCGCTAGTGTATTTACACGTGGTATTATGATACATGAAAAGCCCATTTTGAGCACCCAGTCATGGACAGAGATCATGGATATTTTGAATTGATATCCTTTGGCTCGCAATAATGTATACAATATCTGGTCAACACCATCTTACGGGGGGAAGTTAAAAAAAATTTTTGCAATGAACATGGTTGTATTCCCAGTGTAATATACAGCATGAAACCTGCTGGCCAATGTGTACAGCATGTACAGTATAACTGTGGTAGCCTGCTGTCCCCCCCAGAGCGTGACGTGTACAGTGGTGGGGCCTCTGCCAGCAGTGTGGCTGCCAGCTGGGCCGGCTGGGCAGTGTCCGGGGTCAGCAGTATTACATCACGGATCTACCGCAAGGGGGGACCCGCCAAACCTGGCGCGCAACCCGGCAAACCTCCGACTGGAACCAACAATGGTAGGCTGTGGCCGCTGTGAAATACGTCCAGCTAATGGTCCGATGTATGCCAAGCAAATATCCATCAAAATGTGGCCTTAGCATGCAAGCCATCTAATAGTAAATTTGAAATGTGCTGATGTTTGTGATATAGTTTGACTTATAGCAGAATAGTGATTTAATGTAATCCCTGTCGACAGCTTGCAATGACACATCTGGGGATGTGGCTGAGAAATTGCCATGTGGTAAACAGGTAGCCGATGATCTACTAGTAGTATAATAACCCTAGAAATTACATCCAGTGTAATAGATCTAATATTTAATACATTGTAACTGTTTTCTTTGTTACCACCGACAGCAGCGGCTGCAGGCAGCACTGCAACAACCCCCGATGTTGGAGCCACACCGGCCGGCCCCGCCCAGGACTCCAGTACCCCCTCCCCTGCAGGTTCTCACAACCCGGAGCCAGACCCAGCAGAGGGGGAGGGGGAGGGCTGGGGCAATGAACAAGGCTGGGACGAGGACAACTGGGGAGATATGGAGGTAGGAAGGGAACAGAGAGCACAAGATAACAGCTCAGGTAGTAGCTGCTACCTGTAGAAACGCAGACTGCATGGTCTGGAGCCTGCTTTAGCAGAATAATAGTTACTTAATTGTTATTGGGTTCAAATAGAGCTACAGTATTCCTTCTCCAGTGTATAACTCCCAGTCCCCTGTTGTAACTGTGTAGTTCCCATTTTTCCTACCCCTAGGATGATGTGGCTGGTGATGACGAGGTTAAGGCGAGCGGTGACGGAGACGGGTGGGAGGATGATGGCGAGGACTGGGGCAGCCTAGAGGATACAGGACAGGTCAGTCTGGATCTTCTTCTGGGTAATCCAGACTATCCTGTACACATGGTACAGACATCTGGATACAAAATGTCAGGTAGCCATGTTACTGGTGATCCTGTGATAACAAGAAATCCTGGTTGCCAGTATTCCGACATTGATTTGACGCAAATCCTGCCAATGACTTCAAACATTTTCTCAATACACATGATACATGTATTACCAGTATATATTTTTTATTCTGAATTATATGTACTCTGTAATTTGAAGTGATATGCATATGCCTGCAATGTCATGTGACATCTACAGCCAGATTGCTTCCCAGTTTAAATTGCAACATTAATTGCCAGTAAATACAAGACCTCATAGATTTGTAGAGACCTGACAGAAGGAGAGACAGTAATTTCTGTGACTTAATATAGTATTTACTTACTCATCCCAGCTAGTCAGTACAGATCTCTGATGTATTATTTGCCAGCAGGCAGGAGGTGGGAAGGCCGGCTCTCCCTGGGGAGCATCCGACTTCACATCTTCCGACGGCTCTGGTTTGCAGTCCGCTAGTCAGTATAACTGGGGGGAGGAGCAACAGGGGGATGACTTCTTCTCCTCGGTTATAGCAGAAAACATCAAGGTAAGGTCCATACAGGTACAGGTCAGATTTGCTGGGGGGAGGGGAGGGGCAACTGGGTAATAGCAGAAAACATCCAGGTAAGGTCCATACATGTACAGGTCAGATTTGCTGAGGGGGGGGGGGGGTCAACTTTAGAACAATCTAGGACTGTATGTTATTGCTAGATTTAAGATACCTCTCAGAGTTACATTTTGAAACCACAGATGTGTCTGACACTGAGTGATCTTGGTCACGGTGTAGAGGTCGATGACAGGGTTGTTCAGCTCACAACTGAAAATATTTAGAACAATCTGTTATACCCTGTATCACCCTGCAGTACACAGGTTTTCTTCAAGTTGAAGGTTCAATGTTCGCATTAGTAAACCTGCTACCAGTGAAGGTTGATGTACAAAAGGAGGGCCGCTGTATTCTCACTGACATTCTTCTTATGTGACGTAGCAGTGGACATATAAAGCTACTATTCTAACCTCCAAACCATTCATTCCAGCCTGGTCTGAAAGGCTCGCGTCCATCGTCGTCTTCCTCAAAGAGAACCAATCAGCATACAGCAGCGTCCAAAACAAACCAATCGCAAGCCTCTAAGACATCAGCACCATCCCAACCCTCTGCCAGCAGCCATCATCCTGCCCCCAAACAGTCGTCACAGCAACCGCCACAGTCCCAGGATGGCTGGGGGGACAGTGGGTGGGGGGAGGAGGCGGGAGGTGGAGGCTGGGATAGCCAGGACTGGGGGGCGTCGGATTCAGGGAAAGGTAAGGACGGTATAGTCTGGTACTGCTGGTCACACAGTACCGGTACATACAGCTTCTGAATCTCTAGTTGTGGTACTGGGTCTCTAGACCAATAAGTGGCATTAGGCAACAATTTTGGCAATAGTAGCACTGGCTACCATTACTAGTGGCCAGTATTTCATTGACTCATAAAATACTGGTTTGTATGTGCATGTGTTCATCGGTACAATAAGGACCATAGGAGTCTCGCTGTGGGTGCGGAGAGGACTGATTGGACCAATCCGTGCTCGGAAGGTTCTGGTGCAGTATGGACATGGCATGGTGGCCGGTGTCTGAGACGCTTTTCCTGTCTTTGCCTACATTACTTTGACAGCTGCAACAATCCTGTTGCTTCTTCATTTGATATATATGTGGCCCAGAATGTCTGAATTATTCATGATTATTTAAGCTGTCACTGAGAGTAATTATGATGATGCTAATAATTTGTAATAAAGAGTGCCTACAACATGTAAAATGCATACAAGCATTAATAACCACTATGGTACAAACTGACACTTTTGTGTTTCAATCGTACTGAAGCTACCGGCTCTGTTGTAGGTCTCAGCAAGGCCGAGCTGGCGCGACAGCAGCGGGAAGAGAGAAAGCGACAAAGACAGAAGGAAATGGAAGAGAAACGGGCAGCGAAGCAGGGAGCAGGCGCCATGAAACTGGGTGCCAAGAAATTCTCGATGGACTGATCTACACACATCCCAGTATGAATGACTCAGTGGGCGAGTCGCATATCACAGGCTTTTAAAATGTGTACAAGTATATGGCAAAATCCGATACACTGGAAACGTGAATGTCACTCGAGTGTCTGGGTTAAATTTTGCACAGTCTGGCAATCCTTGGCCTGAGAGGTGTGCGTAGAACATCATCACTGATCATGTCAGTGCATGTGGCCATACCCAGACAGTTTGGTGTGTGACAGTGACAATGTTTGTAATTTGTATGGTCATACAAGCCATACCTCCTGAATTCCCAGGGGGGAGTTGCATTGCATGATCATGTGCTATTACTAGATGCTTTCATTTATTGTGTGCAAGAGAAACTTATAGTGTGCTGCAATGCGTGAACCAGATCGACTGGATGAATTACTCTCAGCCATTCAACCTTAATCAAGGCAAGACAATCCATTGTGGGGTGTATGTATTCTTGCAAATCCATGTGTGACGTTTGGTGGTACATTGTATTTGTAGAAGAGTGATCCAAGCCATTGCAGTATGCTTACTGCTACTGTTCAAGTATGTGGACCCAGTGTATTCTGAATGAATGTTGGCAGTGTGTCAGCAAGGGTGTGTATAAAGTATAATCTATAGCACTGGTTGCTATTTCAGAGATTGAAAGCGGTTTCCTACATTGCTGGTGGTTTCATAATACATGTACAAAATACAAAATGTGACCTTGCCCCTTGTGCACCCCCCTACGGTCCCGGGAGGTTGAGGTATACATACATATGTGCTACACACTCTTCCATGTTCGTGTTCATTCAGATTAACACATGTCAAGGTGCATTAATGTTCAGGTTGTTGTTACAAATGTTTTTCACACAAGACTTTTGCTATATAACTGTTTGTTGCTATGACCACCAGGGCAGCCCACCTGTAGCTGTGCGTGTACTCGGACCGGCCTCTCCGTTCAGTCTCTTTATATCAGTATTGTCTTCACTGTGGGTAACTAGAAGTGGGACTGGTTTACTGGTATTGATTATAACCCTTGTCATTGTAACACTGTTCCAGACATAGTGTAACGTGCAGCTGCATCGTGTGCGTACATGGCATGGCATTTTGTATGGAGTAAATAGTAAACCTGGATAGACATACGGAGTGTTTGACTTACAGCTGTATCTGGATGAACTCATAATGAAATATTGCCTGTTTTGCATCTCAAATGGTCTGGATTTTCCTTCTAAGTGTTAATCACATTGACAGTCTGGGTCTCATACATTGTACTCTGGGTACTTTTTGAATCAGCGATAGTAGAAGCCTTAGCCAAGGATGTATATCACTTTACATCACCAATATTATGCATGTTTGAAGTCTTGTCTGATCCTCCAGCACTCAATACATTACCGTATTATGTGCCCACTGTCCATATGGACCGCATTTAAACCCACAAAACTAGTCTGGCTAATTCTCTGGTAGTACTGAATTATTTTTCTGGTAGTACTGATATCAGGGATGCGACGGTTTCATTGTCTAAATTTCTACTGTGTATGTATGCTTTGAACCTGGGTTACTCATCTTACTAGTAAGATTGTATGTCAAACTGTGATATGACAAATAAATATGACCATCATATGATCCACATTGCTAGTACTGTTTAGTTATTTATTTGAGTACAAAGTGTGGCCTGTGTATTGGAGAAAAGCAAGGTACCAAAGTAAAGAGTCCTGAAAATTCTTAGGCGGTCCTAAGGCTCGGCCTCCTCTCCATGCTGAGGGGCTGGATAGGTTCCTTATACCAAGTCAAAAAAGATACAGTAGTCCCTCTATTTTACAACCCTCTAGTTTAAGACCACCCTTGATTATAAGACCGCTTGATTTGGTCCCCAAAGGGCAATTTTCTGTGTTAAATTACCTTTATTTTAAGACCACCTGCAATACAAGACCACATTTTCTTGGTCCCTTGGGTGGTCTTAAAATAGAGGGACCACTGTACCCTCAAATCTGTCTGAGGCTCCTTTCCAGGCTAGAGATTGGAGAGGCTCTTTACACCGAAGATACTCTTAATATTCAGATGTCAGCATTCATGTATTGTAGTGTCGGTGCCATAACATTAACCTGGGAAATACAGGACATTACATCAGTGGGCATGCAAGCATGTCTCTTCACCAAAGAACACTGCATAAACTCGCATTATATATATTTATAAATCCTCTATAGATAGTGTGCAAATTCAATCACAGACCATATAGCAACAACCATGTATCAAAACAAAAAAAAAAATTGTCAACAGACATGAATAAGGAGTGGCTCAAGCAGAATACAGTAATTACTCTAGCTAGAAGAGCTCAGACTCAAGTGGTCTGGGTGTACGTCCACAGAAAAATGTTCTGAACACCAATCCGAGAAAATCCTCAAATGCAGTATTCTAACGTTCAAGGTCATTCGCTTTAGTCGTGGTAGGTGATGTGTTGGTGTCTAGACTCCCATATTCTGCTATCAACTGATCCATTTCCTTCTTGGCTTCGTGCATAACACGTGCTCTGTCTTCTTTGATGAAGATCTGGCTGTTTGGCTGCTGTTTATAGACCCGGGCGGTCTTCTTGACTGTGCTCAGCTCCTGATGGAGCACTGAAAGCTCTTGTAACCGACGTTTGGGATCTTGAATATGATGAGTCATCTTGTTTGGTACAGATCGTTATGCGGCCTGCAATATAAAAAACATCAATATTGTTAAAGCACATGATATGGCAATGCAAATTTAAGCTACACACCTCTGCTAAACACTGTCACTGAACATAATATCATACATGTTCAGTATGTGTTTTAAGTATTTTGCATACCGGTATGTCATGCAACCAATCTTTGTTTTACTCTCTCTCGCTCTCCTGGATTTTTGTTCCGCAATAAGGATCTCCCCTGTATGTCACAAAGACTATTACATTGTATATGTGTGACCCAATAAACATATATTAATTAAAACTTGGCATTCGTCAGAACTAAACATTGCAGTAGGGTTCTATAACATCATCAATGATGATCATGATTACTACAGTACAAATATCACACGGATAGGAAGTGAAGTGTTTTGACCTCACAAATGGTCGAATTCAGCTTAATTGGCTGCAACCAAATAAATCATTGTATCAGATACTGATAGAAATGAACAACGAAATACAAATACAAATGTAATCATAACTTGACTTTGAATACATTACATTAACCATGTTAACCTGTTAACTCTGTCATAAGCATGATAAGTTCATCCTTTCTTAGCACCCAGTAATAGCCCTATGTAAGTAATGTAAGTATCCTGACACAAGTAAAAATATACACTCATCCCTTGCTGCAACCATTATGCAGTGTTTCTGTGGGTTTACCTGTTCTACCAACAAACTCACTGTACATGAGTCCAGCAGTATGTTATTATTTGATAGACTGGATGACCCTTTTGGATGATCTCTATTTCGAACACACAGAAGTAGCCCAGTAGTGTTGCAAAGGGCATGCACTGTTAATATTTAGAAAATGGGTTATTACTTCTGTAGTATCTGCACAGATTATTTTAATTGCGGCCGCACAAAACGGCTGTTATAAAACAGCTGTGAACATTCAATCTTGTATATCTGAATGATGTAACGGAACCTGATAGGTGGTATGAATTGATGGAATTGAAAATGGAATTGGTCAATTCCGCTGTACCGAGGGTGCATGAGAGCAGCCTCCCCGTGGCGCACCCTGGGTATCAGGTCTTGTCGGACATTTTGTTCAGACTTAATTGGCCTGATAGCGAATGCTCTCACACAGTGCAGTTCTTAGACTGTAGTGACTTGAATTGACGTTGCAATCATTATCACCTGTTTTGGCACTGTATGACCCTATTGGTATTGATGTGCCGTTAAATAGTGATACCATCAATACCCGCTCGCCTGCATGAAAGTGTCAATGTCTGCCCCATGTTAAAATCTCAGCCTGTGGTTCATTCTCCACGCCAGTGCGACCTCTACCGGCTTACATCGTGCAGACATTGCAAGAGTGCAGCACATACATCGTAAAAAATATCGCGCAAGGCCCTCACGATAATGGTAGCACTCGTACATACATCGTGCGCTTTTACCGCACTTTGCCGCTCCATGATGGTCACTAAAATCTTGCAGACGTCGCACAGACATTGTAAGATGCCTGCACCAGGCTGGCACTATACCCGCGCGACGTCACCGCTCCACCCACCAACCCTGCGATGCCTACGATTTCAAAAAAATGTTTAACTCCGCGTTAGACTGTCTGCGGTCGCCACAGGATCAGCAATTATCGCAGCTGCCGCCTTGCCGGCCCCGTAGAATTGCACGATCATCGAAAGAAATTGAGGGAAAATCCGCCGCAGAGGAGTTGCAGAAGCATCGTAGGCCATTTGTGACCTAGGCATTACCAAAAACGGACAGGTCTCATATGTGCGCAGGAATAGCTCAGATGTCTATAGTACAATTTCTTTTCCATGGCATTCTTCAAGTATATGGATATTGGTAGTGCAAAAAAATATCGTCTACTCTAGCTGATGCAACATTTATTCAAAAATCCGGTAGTGTAACATGTCTGTTTTTATTATTATTTTTTTTTTGTATTTTTTGCACAAGCCTATGGCAGTATTGTATGTGTCCCTTAATTTGTCGCAAAATACAAAACATAAATTGTACATGCACGTCGGCGACAGAAAGCAGGTAACATTACCTGTAACCCGGACTGGAAGTGGTTCCAGATTTCACAGGTAGAAGCTCGATTACGACTTACCCTGGATTTTGAGAACCTGGCGGAGGAGGGGTGCAAGACTAAAGCATCCCCCGATTTAATGCCTGCAGGAATTGGGGTCTGTACATTTCGTGGCGTTCGGGTATCTCCGCGACCCCTGGAATATAGAACAGAGAAGCGTTCATTGATAACATTCATTGGTTAATATAGGTAATAAAACTCTCTTTAACACTGGTACAAACCAGACCAGATTACATTAGCACCAAGTATACTTTTAATTGAAAATTACGTCATTATGACGCTGATAAATGAAAATTACTATGCTATGAAATAAAAATATGCAATGCACCTCAACGGCACTTGATTTGGGAAAATCAACAATACTACTCTTACTTATCCTGCTCCTACTGTTGTTATTACTACGATCACTATCAATACGAATTGCCACATTTTTATCAGAAATGGATTATTTTTCAAAAAAAAAAAAATAATAATTTCAATGCATCTATGTCATTACAACCCGTTGTATAATCCAACACCAGTACCTCTGAGAAGTACCTGTAAATAGACAAAAAAAATATTGACCTGTAAAGTTGGGGCTCCACTGCGGTGTATGTCCGAAAAGCAGGCGTAGGCATCGTGTAGCTATATGGCCTCACTGACTGCCGATATCTGCACCCTCACAGTGACATGCCTCACATGGATAGCCCTAAGGACTAGAGTAGTTGTCCTTTTAATTTCCAGGCTGTCCCTATTTCTCAGGTGGTCTAAAAACATGTGTCACTGTAATTAACTCATACACTGACCCATACAGATAGTGAACGATCCTACTTCAAAGAAGTAGTACCAAACGTCGAATATTTGAACATATACTTAAGTACATGCATAGAGAAATCAAGCATTTTGATTTCTCCTTACTCTGGCGAACTATATCATTTTTAGTATCTTCCAAATATTTTGAAACAATCACGGTAATAAGCCCAAGGTCCGTATAATCTGCAACTTGTTACAAAATCACTAACAGTGGTAATTATCTTAGAGAACTAATGTTGTCACCACTCGTTGTAACAGTTTGAGTACAGTCTCTCAAATAACTATATCACTGCGTTCTATAACCACAATTTAGCACCATTTAGCACCATCGTTAAGAGCATGTCAAACAAACTCGAGTACCAAGAACAGGATAACAATACAGGTGAACTAGTTACCACTCTTACCTCAAAAAGACCATGATGTTAAACTTCCGTGCGACTTGCATCAGGTGTAGCCTGCCATGGACACACGCAAAACACAGACACGTTCAAGACGTACTCCGTCCTCTCCGGTTTAATGCATATTCAATCTGAGATTGTCATTTTTGCCGGCTGAAGCTCTAGCGGCCGCGGTGCGTGAAAATTGACTTGCATGAAGATCTCAAGCCAGCGCCTATGTACATAGGAGCTATTGATATATACTTTACAAATCGTGCAGAATAGGCCGTGCCCCCGTCTGCGTCAAGATTATCGACAGGTTGATCCATATATATCCTTTGAAGCATATAGAAGGTGCGCGTAGGGTTCGGGCCTGACCATTCTTGAGCGGCGAGCAAAACATGCAAAATGGGGAGTGCAGACCACTGTTCTGCAGTGCGTAATACGGCTGGCACATGGCTGCGAAGTCCAAACTCTTTATCTCTAGCTGTTTGAATGGTTGTAGTACTTATAGAGCCTTGGCAACCATGAGTAATATTGGCCACAATTGAATAAAGAATAAAAATCAGGAGACAACATGTACTAAATTCGACCGTTTGCCAGAACGGCAGTTCAAAATAACAATAATAATTTATTGAAGTTCAGACAAGAGTGACATGCATTTTATTTGGCTTAATAGTTGTCTCTAACCGGGGTATTATAAAACCATAGTGTATTTACAGAGATGAAACGTTTTGTATGTGCATATATTACACTTGTTGCATCAGGAAGGTGGTCGGGGTCTAGCCCATACGGAGCAGATCTCCGCTTGGTCACGTTGAATGTGAGGTTTAATGTAAAACAGTACTATCTAGAATATAAAAAATGTATTAGTAAAAAAAAAAAATAGTTGTAAATGCCCATGGAGCTGTAAATGCCCATGTACACCATTCAAGTAACGTGCGACAAAATCGAACTTGTTAGGAATTATCCAGAACACCAACCCAACACTTCAGTATTACAACGGACAGTACCTTCCACATCAGTGCTATACAGCTGAGTAGAAACACCAAATGTGCCGTGTAGTAACACAAATAATCCACCCCCCCCGCGGGGGGGGGGGGGGGGGGGGGGGGGGGGGGGGGGGGGGGGGGGGGGGGGGGGGGGGGGGGGGGGGGGGGGGGGCGGGGGGGGGGGGGGGGGGGGGGGGGGGGGGGGGG
>JAAUYG010011374.1_pt1 | contig 16625 bp, 12 predicted proteins | sample 7278091 | NCBI WGS metagenome assembly JAAUYG01 (sample SAMN14350201, study PRJNA611818) | marine sediment metagenome | isolation source: surface marine sediment (0.6m) | place: French Polynesia: Moorea | collected 2018-08 | reverse complement strand
GGGGGGGGGGGGGGGGGGGGGCCCCCCCCCCCCCCCCCCCCCAGGAGTAGGTACATGTAGTTTATTACAGTGACAAGCCATGGCAGTGATACATAACATGGTAATATCAATCAGTGACCGGGAAATAATCTACGTGATATCTTTGCTCGGTACTGCTGTCATCACAAAAAAAAATACATATTTCTGCTATGTTCGCCTGCTCTTCCCGTTTTCTCTTACACCGTCGCCTTTTTCTCAGCTGCTATTTGCTAATTCACCGCCTAGAAGGGAAAGCTATTGTCACCTCTGAATGTTGCAGCTGATGGTTTCCTCCGTCGAGCGTTATGGCTAATATTGCTTCCTCAAGGACATATCTGAGCGTAAACCTGTGTCATAGCCATAAAGCGATGAAACATTAGCCTAGGTGTGCTTCCTCTCTCTCTCTCTCTCTCTCTCTCTCTCTCTCTCTCTCTCGTGAAATCTGTACTATGTCCTCCAGATTAAATCACAGTAATGCAATCAGTGGTACACCAGAGCGGCATCAGACAGTAGCAGCATCGCGACAGGTACACGACAGTGATTATTCCCTGCCACAGACTTCTTGCCTCCCGAGGAACCCCGCCCAGCCGGACCGTCGCTTGGGCCTCATACACTGCTGCCATATACGCCGTGTGGTGGCTTGTGACGTCACACGACGGAAGCCTGTCAGCGATGGCCGGGGGTCTTGACACGGCAGGGCTTCTACACGGATGACGGCAAGATGAGAAATTCTAGGACAGGTGGCTTTAGACAGATTGGAGATACCACTCAGGTGGATTCCGGCCTCGTAGAGAGAGGGAGAGCAGTCGACAGGTAAAGAGGGAACACCTAGGCTACCTGACGTTCTTTTGAGGTACCGGTCACGCCACGACTCAACGTCCGCGCAAACGGGTAAGATTAATTCGTGTACATGTATGTTTAGCTTATATGATGTGCAACGTCATTTCCACGTTGCTCTTGTGGCAAACATTTAACAAAACATCTATATTGTATCTAAAATTGCTTTTCCTTTATCGATTTCTATCCTGGTGAGCGTAGAGTGACGCCTTTCCTCCGGGCGACAACTTGGTGACATTTGATGTGTGCTGTAGCGACTTTTTCCCCAAGTCACGTATGTTGTTTGTCGATATATACATGTAAACCCCTTTGTTCATCGTGTTGCCGCTCCGCTTTGGCAGACTTATCCCAACACTTTAGGGAAACAACAGTCTGGTTCTAATCTCCTGTTTGTCAATTATACTAGCTACAGCACCTGCCGACTCATTACTGGCGTTTATTGCCTTGCATATCCTCCCCGGACCGGTTTTCTTGCTTTCCCGTTTGGCACCCTTTGCATTTCTATGCATACAATATCTCAAAAACTATAGGATTTTGAAACAGAGAAAAAAATCGCTGCTTGTAGAGATAGGTTTGGGAGTTCGGATATTCTTCGATTAGTGACAATAGATTGGTGGAAATTATGTAGCTGTATCAGCCAAATCGTAAGAGGATGTTGTAGAAGACAATAACAGAAATTCATATATGACAATGCAAACCATTAGCTTCGACCTTGAGTAACACTGGACGGTTTTCCTCAGTCTCAGCGAGTTTTATGGATTTTATGTTTCTAAAATATCGACGTATCATATTTTTGGGTTTTCTGAAAATGCAAATTATGCCTACTGCTACTACTACTACTACTACTACTACTACTACTACTACTACTACTACTACTACTACTACTACTACTACTACTATAGTATACTATTTCTTCTACAACTACTACTACTACTACTACTACTACTACTACTACTACTACTGCTACTACTACTACTACTACTACTACTGCTGCTGCTGCTGCTGCTGCTGCTGCTCCTGCTGCTGCTGCTGCTGCTGCTGCTGCTTCTACAGCCTGTACCGAGAAGTAACACAGAATCTGTTACAACCGGCTGTACAGTTGTGAAAACTCTCAACTGCGAGGCAAAACAGTGAGAAAAAAAATAGGGCAAGCTTCCAAGAAAAAAAATGTCAAGGCTAGAAATGCATTAATCCACCACCCCACCCTCCATATAACCGTATATTAGTGCTTTAGAACGGCTTTGGACGTTAAGATACTTTTAGAAGCTGGTTCTCCGAGCCCACTTCAGAGGATGGATGTAGAGTGCAGACTGAACAGCCCGAAAGGAAAATTTTACGATCGCCTCTCCAAGGAGAGGAACCAGGGATGTTAGTGAAGGGCGTTAATGGCGGTGCTGAGAGCTATCTTCCCATTAACCCCGATTAGGACGATATGAAATCGAAGGGGAAAAAAGGCTGTAGACCAGTTTTCATAGTAAAGAGCACCTCCAGTTGGAAGGCAGCAGCAGCTCCCACTTGTTAGCGTTTGATACAAGTTGTCATGGTCACAATGCATGCCTAATCTGTACCCCCCAAGAACAACAAATTTAACCTCAAAACTATAATAAACCCAAGGAGTAATTAAGCTATAAGAATCATGTAACGAGAATCAGCCATGTGTTAACATAACACTAGTCCACTTGATTTAACGTCAGCCAAGCAAAGTACGTGTAACTCAAGTTTAACTTCCATTTTAGGAAAATCACTCGGAGCGATCCAGCCGATAATAGGTCTTGGAACAACAGCCCCAGGTCAGGAAACGTGGGTAACTGGAAAGCATCCTCTGCTGGGAGTCCATAAAGGCAGCGACACGAAGATAGCCTTGCTTTATTCAGGACATCAACGATATATCTACTGTTGAACCTCATAACAAAAGAAATGACCTTCCTTGGCAAGCCATTCCAAAGAAACAAGCGCCTTGCTATGAAGTTCAACATGGAACTCTAATGAGCAAAAAGAAGACCCTTAATTGAGGTATGGTCGATGTAGACCTTCAGCTCATATCCGCTTTCCTCGTCTTCTTCGGCTAAGGTCCGCGAACGCTTCCGCGTCCACAAAAGAGTTTTATGAGGCCTGGCTGACGAGGATGTCTTTGGGTTGTGTTGAGCGGCTGCAGCTATAGGATGGCCGAGAGAAGAGGGTATCGGATGCATAGAAAGATATTGCACAGTTATGCCTTGAGTTGATAGAAACAGCGCTAATTTTCGGGCGGAGAATGGTGGTCACGAAACTGCTGGTTACAATAAGAGATGCACGTGTTTCTAACAATTTGTGCGAATAACTAATCAAAATGAATAGCACAAATATTATCGAAGGATACAGCCTAACCAGTGCAATTGTGTGGGCGGAGACAAGTTTCGCCTATACGCATGCGCCGCCGAACGTGACGGCTAGTGCTGACAAACTGGGCGTTTGGGAGATGCCGCAGGAAATCTTTGTTATATCGATGGCCGTCCTCTGTTCGGAGATCCTGCTGTCAATTGTCACTAACATCACTCTCATCCTGACAATCCTGCACTCCCCAAACCTCAAAACGCCCCCGAATGCTCACCTGATAAACATCTGCGCTACCAACTTGGTGCTAGTCGTGTGCATGGTGTTCTCCGTAATATCGCTCATTCATTCTGGATATGGGGTTGACCTTGCCCTGACCCAGTTCTGTGGGGCATTCCAGACGTTCCTGGGACTGACTGCTTTTCTGCAATATTGGGGCATATTCTGCGCGATCGGCCATTATAGATCCAGAACAATAAAGAAATCATCAGTTTCGTTGAAATCCAGAAGAAAGTTGATTGTCAAAACAATCACCGCAGGCTGGGTGGTGTCTGTGTTGATTGGGATCTCTGTGACCTTGACCTTCCGTGCTTCTGTGTCTGTAGCCACCTGGAACGCTTTCCGTCGCCTCATCCCAGCTCACCAGGCGGCGTTACTGTCGCCAGTGACGGTAGGACAGTGGGTGGCTGTCTCTGTTGTTATCGTCGTGGTGTTCTTCAGCTCCACCATGATTGCTCGCTCTTACTACTGGATCCTGAGAACGCTGCGTCTCATCACTCCCATGTGGAGTAACCAGGTGACGCCATGGAACCGCGCCGGAAGTCCCACGTCGGAGGAAACTGAAGTATATTCCAGCGGCCTGCGTTCATATCGCCCCGCAGCGCCTATACAACAGCGCCACGGCGGTTGGGTTAACCCTGACTCCCCCTTTGTTATAACAAATGGATTGGTCCGACCCGACCCAGCTCCGGACAACTTCATCGTGCATTACCAGAAGCGCACCCAGTCACTCAGCATAGATGACATCTTTGCCCTGGAGTTCCCGATGAAGGCTCAAGCTCTAGTCCCCCATCCCAGACTCCAGCACAGCCTCAGCAACACCAGCACGTGCTCGGGGCGTCTCCAGGGAGGAGCTACCGCCGAGTTCACCGACATCTCCCCAGGCGCGGAGCTACAAAGGATCCAGGGAATCAAGAACAAGTGTGCTCTCAGGAACCAATCCTGGCGTCGGGATCGCGTTAGTCTCAGCAGCGCCACCAAAAACAGTCTCGTCATGCTATCCACCTTCTTGATGACGTCACTTCCATTTTTTCTCTTCTCCATTCCTGGCGTCATGGTTTCCACGGACACGGGTCAGCTCAACTCCGCATTGCTGTTCTCCGCCCTGCTGTTCTACGCAAACGCTCCTGCGTATCCAGTATGGTACCTCATCTTCAGTAAGCGCGTCAGGAAATGTCTCCAGAGACTCTACGACAGCGCTCTCATCCGGATGCGGGTGAGACAATAATCAAGTAGCGGACCTTGGGCGATACTAAAACAGTGTTCGCCAACATACAACAGAGCCTCAAACGGAAGGTACCGGTATGTGTAGCTGCCATGTACAGTTGGGGTGTCAACATTGAACTGCGAAAGATAGGCTCACAGGATGCCATGGCTGCGGGTTGATTCAGTCCCAGCAGCGATTTCCGGGAACTTAGACTTATTTCGACTGCCAGATGTTTACTTCAAACTTTATATATAAACACCCGCGATAAATAATTGCGTACAAGAATTGCGCATGTTCAAGATCTTGCCATATTGCTTGCCATGTGATGGATGTATAAATCTATGTGAGCAGCTCTATATATTTGTATCATAAATCGAGTCTATATCATTCAGACGAGAGTCTTTGTTTTCAGTTTCTTTCGGTGAACACTTCTTCTTCTTCTTTTCTTCTTCTCTTCTTCTTCTTCTTCTTCTTCTTCTTCTTCTTCTTCTTCTTCTTCTTCTTCTTCTTCTTTATCGTCGTCGTCTCCGCCTTCTCCTCCTCCTCAATATCAAAAGAACAGTACCAGCATTCTCGTACTGATACTAGTATTCGTTGTTTCCATCGTCAGTATCTTCTAGCTAGTAAAACACATTTTCTTTGCTCTTTGTTACCGATGAGGTACAATAAGTGTAAAGAAGTTCACCCCGCTGACGCAGCACGCCATGTCATAGACAGATCTTACCGGATAATTGAATTACACATTCAATAGAACCGGCCTTTTAGGACATTATCGATCAGACGGCCAAATAAAACTACAGAAATAATCATATCTGGGTGAATAATGCATGCAGGGTGCGTTTACCGAAGTACATTTGAAGCCCTCTGTCCTGCATGGCGAGTTATCAACGCAAACACTTTGCTGTATAGGGTAGACCCGAACCCTCGATCGTTATAAAGATTGTCCGTTAGATAGTTGCCTTGAGAAGTCGCCAACCACATCAGAATTATTGACTCCTGTTGGTATACAATCCGCGGCAGACTAGTATACCCGTGGTGTTTATACCGGAGGTGCCATGGAGGCGATGCCTCTGAAGCGGAGTGTATGGAGTGTCCATTGACAGACTTCTTGACTGCAGTTTGGAGGTGTTATAATCGGTCGTTTTAGGGGCCAGTGAAATTTACAATTTACTGCCACTGGGCAGATAGGGGCAATAAGGCCTCTGGGATTATAACCTTCCCTTTAGCGTGGCGTGGATTATGCCTATTTGGCTGAGAGTTTCGTGGAGTATATATGTAAAAACTGGTATGTACAGAAGGGATCGCGTGTTATACAGCTTTGTTCCGATTGAAGACTCTACACGTGTACAATAGAAGAATAAAACCAAGGCTGCACTAGATCTAACACTAATATCTGAATTCACATATTTGACATGGTTCTCTGGAGCTTGCCTGTAATCGTGTGCTGCTGCCATATACTACGTGCATACCGGTAGCTAAAAATATACCCAGCATATAGCAACTATATGGATATAGCATCTCCCGATGATTGTGGCTCTATATAAGGATCCTTCACTACTATGGTGCAAAATTTGCTTACACAATGAGTAAGTGGGACAGGTACGGGATAAACGGTTTCAACAGAAAGGCCACAACCACCGAGGCCTCTGGCCAGGGACTCCCCAGAGGTAATCTCACAGTGTACGAGACCTTACCACAGAGCTTGGGCAGCAGCCTAGAATACAACAGATGGGTGAAAGAGTGGCTACCCAGATTGGGTGCCACAGGCGACACTGCGAGGCTCCCAACAGTGACCTCAAGAAACCCGACAGGATTCGCCGTGCACGTGACTCATCCCGAAGTCCAGAGAATAAGAGAGGGGCTTTTACCGACGATAATTCGCTTCAAGGGTTCCGCTGCCGTCGGGAAGGGTAAGGACGTACTGTCGACCGAACAGCCTCCACGGAGGCGAGCATATCGTGGAAGTGCTTTCAAATCGGGAACCGTTCGACACGATGAACGCCGTATCAGGAGCAGAAGTACTGCGTTGCCTGACAAGAGGCGCACACCGAGAAGTGTACAGTCTCCGGGTGCTTCAGACAAAGGCGAGTACATTCACTTCACCCGGTCAGCCACACAGACAGACCCTGCCAATCTTCTGTCGAAATCTCGGGAATGCGACTCAAAGGACATGATCACTCCCAAGCTGAAACTCGCTGATTTGATGAAGTTCAAGGCGAACCCGCAAGGCAACTTGCCAGCGAGTCATGATGCAGTGATGGACCTCAGCTGGCAACGAAAGGGCTGCTTACGCCTAGGGCATGCCACCACACTAAAAGGAGACCTATTAAACGACGCACCACCTGATTTATCTTTGACGAATCGGAAAAGGGAAACTACGGCACGTCGACTTAAGTCTTCAACTGAAGAAGAGACCATCAGTTCGCTCAAGTCGGAAAGTACAGCTCCGCATGAAAAATGAAACGGATGCTGAACAAAAATAAGGATTTTATGTAACAGAACGGATTCGAAATATGTAGATGGTAATGATTACACCCTCCTGTAATTTAAAAGAGGAGAAATAAAGTCTTACTCAGTTCTTGAGGTTCTTGACATGATAAATTCCTGTTTTTCGAACCTCTGCAAATGTTCTGTAATGACATATTCTTTAATGTGTTGTGGACTTGATAGGCTGCTGTTACCGGTATTCCCGGGCTGGTATTGCTTCAATATTTTTTTTGTGAACCTAGTTAATATCTTCGCTTCCTATTTATAATACATATTTCCCCTTTATCTACATGTATATTTTGCTATCTGGTGTTCAGTGTGCAAAACACGTTTGCAAACTTCATGGGTAACTGAATGAACTGCCTCATCAATAAGGGATATGAACATAATAAAGAGAAGTTTTGTAGAGTCCTTAATTGTATCCCCATTCAACGACTACAAGGTCGCAACAAAGTTACTAGTTGTTAGATGGCTCCCATGCATGTATTCAAATATCCAAACAATCACATATTATGCAATAATTGTTAACATCATATGTTTTGAAAGCACCAAGTCTTGATAAACATTTCAGGTCCAACATCCTGAGAACTCGGCACCCAACGATTTTTTTTCTACAGATATGTTGTTTTAGCACTCGGGTCAAGATTGAAGTCTGACAGGTTTATGGCGTATCCTTTTGGTATGTAACCTCTGACTCCAGAAAGTGTCTTCACAAGTAGCCAGTCATTGTTCTCCCTATCCAGAAGTATCACTACCTCGTGCTCCCGAACCTGAATGTCCCCACTGTATGACGGCGAATAATCGAACAGTACAGTCAGCCGTGGCGACTGTGTCCCTGAACTTTCAACTTTGTCCGCTGCGAGGTTAACGTCGGAAGGAAGAACGGGATTGCGCAATCGCGGCGGTCGTCGCTTCAGGTCTGCCAAGGTAGACAGGTCACCAGCAATTGAAGACGAATCGATAGAATCCTGAAGCTCTCTACATGGACTAAGATCCCCTCCGATACCTGAATCTGAGTGAGACGTGGTTGCTAGCTGATCAATGTCATGGTAATAATTCTCATCCGGGAACTGTTGCGAGAAATCTTGACTGCGCACGCGCGAGCAGACGACCTGAGTAATTGGGGCCACGCAGTCCAGGGGTACGTATCCGAATCTTCCCAGGAAACTCTGTGTCAGTAGTCTGCCATCTTGAACCCGTATCGCCTTTAAGATGTCGCCCCTTTTCACCGTCAGGTATGACCTTTGAACCTGCTGCTTGGCTTCGAAGTTCTGTCCAAGGCTGCTGTCTTGTAACGGGTCATATGACCGTGTGACTATCAGCGGCGAATTTTCCACAGCAGTTGGTGACGTCACTTTGATGAACATGCCTGCCCTGCGCGTGCCTGGAAGAAACGTCACGTCTGGCGTCAGTCCTAAGATTGACTTCGGACTTCCGGTTGCCGTTTCCAGTTTGTGTGATTCTGACGTCACCGCCCGATTCCTGGGGGAAACAGTGCGTGCCTCGCGAGGTTTGTTCAGCTCGGAATACAGGCATTGGCTTCGTCTTCGTCTGTCTTGTGTTCGTTCTGAAGAGAAGCGAAGAAAGCCAGTTCCTCTTGGCGTACACACAGATGGGGATTTCCCTTCAGTGTCGCCAAGTGTCGTCTGCTTCGACGTTTGCATATTCTGTGATATCTAAAAATGTTCAAAAGAAAGAGTTTTTTATAAGAAAAGCTACTGTAACAAGACGTCACAATCAACTGTAAACCAATGTTCCATTACGTTCTCTGATACGTCATAAATGCGTAAACTGGACGTTTAAAACTGTAACCAATGACCTTTTATTGTCTTTGCTGTAACGGACAACACTAGGTAGCCTTACATAAGAATAATTTGACTGTGAGAAAAAAAAGCTACAACAGACAACATAAAACAGGAAAATGGATAACTGGTAAAGGTCACAAGATCATAAAAAATCGGGGGGGGGGGGAGGGATGGAAGACCCGAGAATGGCATCAAACACGAAACAGCTAATCCACGTGGACTGTCTGTGGCTCAGATGCCATGCGTGACATTTTGGATGATGACATTTCACGAGGCAACCTGCTGCTTACTGCACAGCGAGAAAAGAACTAGTAACTGAATACCTGGTGATTTCCGGTCCCTGAAAATGGAACAATGGGAGTCAGACATATGGCTGTGTCTGATAGTGGTCTCATAAAATAACTTGAGCTTTTATGTGGGAGGAAATTTGGAACAATACTAAACGGAAGTGCGACCATTAAGACGCCCGTGACCAGAATCAATACCCACGGGGAGCTTATCTCTCTGTCGCTAAATCCCTTTCCACAGGTGTGGGGGAAAATCTCTAGCTCTCACCTCCCGAAGTGGCGGCGAAGGAAGGTTTTCATACACGTCTGAAGTCTCGGGGGAAGATAACGGTGAGGCTTCTGCTTCCTCGGCTGATCTGATTACTTTTCCCCCTCTTTTGTAAGCAGCTCGGAGACGTGTGTCTGCCGTGGCCAGGTCTCGGTAAGGCAGGAAGCCGTACTCGTCACTGGTGGATTTGGAAATGGGGACATCTGTAAAGAGATAACACACGGACATGTATACCTGGGTTGTTTATTATTATTTTTGTTGCTGGCGTGCTTACTTCTCAGTGCATTTCCTTCTACGTTTTAGCCAGCTTTCGCTATTGCATTAAGATTATAATGGCACGTACCATTTGCGTTGCTCTTTCATTGCGCACGCATCTTCCTTCTAGTAGTATACATGTCCAAACACAGATATGCTGGTGAACTCGATATTTAACTATGTAACGAAGTACGCTAATTGGCAGGAATCCCATTTAGCTAATGTACTGATATAGCATCACCTCCCTCCGTTTGGTCATTTATTCCTGCCTATTGGTATGCCATACTGAGTATGACACACTAGTGTCATACTCAGTTCACTATACTCAGTATGACATAGCTACTCATTAGAGTGCCAGCCCTTTCCTTCTTCGTACAAGGCAGCTTCCGCTATTGTATATATCATGTATATTAAGATTATAATGACATATACAATTTGCGTTGGTCTATTTTTATATAACAGACATAAATATTATTATCCAGGGTTGGACTTAGGAGCATCTTCCTTCTAGTATTATACATGTCCAAACGCAAATGTACCGGTGACTTCGATATTTAACTATTTAACTATTTACGCTATTTGGCAGGGATCCCATTTAGCTAATGTACTGCTATAGCATTGTCCCTGTCCCTTGATCATTTGTCCTGGCTATTGGTATGTCATACTGAGTATGACTCACCAGTCCTCGGTATGACATACTCAAAGTCTGAGAGTAACTCTCAAGACTTTAGCCACTTGTTTAGCTGTGTCATGTCATATAATCTTTAACAATAATCTATTAGGTGTCAATTAACCATACGCTCCTTATTTTTGTACTTGACTAAATCAAGACAAGGCATTTGTAGAGTCCTTTTTTCACAAAGAGTTCAAAACTTAACATACTTTATATTTTGATTGATGTGTGTAAAGTTGAAGCCTTTTGAAGGCCAAACTTATATTGATGTACATTATTAATGGCGAACACGTGACGAAAAAGATTTCCCGTTTTGCAGTACTGGTGTAAAGGTGATGTTATTTTCCTGATTGTGCTAAAATGTTTTGGAAATATGGGGCAGTATTCGGAAATATTGTAGAATTATCATTTCTGGAAAGCATCTATGTCGTGGATTATAAAAGCACGAAAAGCGATGAGGTGAAGCGGCGGCGTCAAACCGCAACGTTGCAGCGTGGGCATTAAAGCTAAGCGATATTGTGAGTTAATAACTGGCTGGCTGTGGCCTTGTGGGGTGAAAGTTCGACAGTAGTAGTAGTAATAGTAGTAGTAGTAGTAGTAGTAGTAGTAGTAGTAGTAGTAGTAGTAGTAGTAGTAGTAGTAGTAGTAGTAGTAGTAGTAGTTGTAGTAGTAGTAAAAATTATACAGTGCGGGCAATCACATTTTAATAAACACTCTGTATTGTGTTCTCACTATATTATGTAAACTACACCCTGCTGTGTAGTTAAGTTGTTTTAAAATGAACGTTTGTAATTATGCCTGCGCCATTAGGCGGGTTCGTTTTAGGGAGTAGTGGGATATCAGAGCTAGTAAGAGTTACAAAATACTCTAACTTTTGACTTAAATCAGCAATCTGAGCAATGAGATTGGCTAAGAATGTGACTGAAGTCAAAATTTGGATTTTAAGTATTTCTGAGAACTCTATCCCTGCTTTGGGGAGAGTTAAGGGAGCGATTTATCATGACTTTGGATGTTGTCATTCCCTAGCCGGAAGACCTGTCTCCTGCAAGCCTTTAGACTCGTTTTTCACACCTTCTGGCTGGACACGACATGATTGCACGGCTTGCCGCGTCTATCAGAAAATGGCAAAAAGCTGCAGGCGAGCCAGGTATTCCGGCTTGTCTTTCCCTACATCCCAGTTATATAACTATTTGCTTACACCTAACAGTCGACCTTGGTTTCATTTTTAGTTTTGCTGATTGCTTACTTTTACTCCCGGGGCTGCATGCTCTCAAGGAACAGGTCCAATGAATGCAATCCCCATACTAGACATTCAAAAAGCCCAATGTCTTTTTGGGGTAGCACGATCGGTATTTTAGTACATTAGAATGCTTTTGTACATTTCAATTCCAGCACAACAGGGATCCTCTTGTAACCAATCTAAAACATTCTTGTTTGATTTTAAAACTATTACTTAACTGCATTTCCCAAAGAAGTGAACTGAGGTTAAAATGCTTGAAAAGAACAGAAGTGTTGCAGAAGAGAACGGTATTACACTGTCATACACTAACCTCCCTGTGTCCGTTAGGAACTCCAGCTGCAAGTCTTCTCCGTCTGTCACTTCTTGAGACACAGTGGTTCCCATGGTGACAGTCTTGGTGCTTGGGTTTCCCCAATTGGATTCGCTGATTATTCTATTTCATTGATTCACCGACAGATAATGCAGACACTGTAAATAACCCCAGCCAGTATGAAGGGCCGGTCTGTGCATGCTGTCTCTAAAACACGGTAGGGTAAAATCGTCGCCCCTTGCCACCACTGCAGGATAAGGGACACCCCTTAGACCTGTATAACTTCTTTTGATGCCCTTTACATATTATATACCCTCCTCCACAAACTTTCACAAACTGGCTCGGGCCACCAGAAAGCGACAGTTTGCCAGTCACTGAAGCCATATAGCACAAAAAAGTTGAAAAGCGACAAAAATGTCTATACACGGTTCAGAGATCGTGCGGCGGAGGCATTTATCACTGCCATCCGAGTTGAGCTGTCATCACATTACCTGTCGTTGTCCAAGCCAATAACCATAGCAGGACAGCAGAAGAGAGAATTTAGCGGCTCGTTCCGATCTGATAGTTCTCTGTTAATAAACTGGGAAGTTTAGACATTGAACAGAGGTGAGGCCTTTTCTTTCTTTTTTTTTTTTTTGGAGGTCACAAGTGTCGAATGCATAATTTAAAATTCTGAGTGCGGCGAAATCTTTAGCACCTTTACCCCGTTATTCCAGCTATATCATCTACTTACTTTTCAACGGCATAGTAGTTGCAACCGCGAAAAGTCAGCTTGGCACCCAAGCAATGTCTAGCCACTGGTGTTAATCGGCTTTTTTCTGAGAAAACGTTTTGCAGATGGGAGGACGGTCCGAAGACCGAAGGACTCCCGTGCCACTACATTACCCCTGCTGGCACAGTCATGCAGATCTAAAAATGCAGATGCAAGACTTTAATACGCTCACATATATACAACCGGTATATAAAGTGAAGAATTTTCCCATATACGGGTGTTTGCCAGTGTGTTTAACCATTACAGAAGCCACATTTTCACATTTCCTCCCAGTTATTGTGTTGTTTGTACAGAATCCACGTGGATAGTTGTGCTGAACGAACGCCCAATTGTACTTGTATATTCCTACCCTCAAGGCCGCCCTGTGCTACATCTAGTGGTTCTGGTAGGCTTTATGTATGCCTCCGACTCGTCTCTCAGCGAAACATTGAAAATGCTGAAAGTAGTTGCAGGTGTAACCACATGACAATTTCAATCGCAACTTTGGTACTGAACGCGTTTCAACCGTCTGTCAACGTGTGATTCTGGCAACAAATGCAAATTAATCATTTCCACTTCAAACAAATTCCATTTAAACACCGCCGATTGGACATCAATAAAACATGCCGGTATATTTGGCCTGGGAGTGATAGATGTAGTTTTGGAATCATTTGGTGCACTTTCTCAAAGTAATCCGAAAACGGCTGTTTGTTGAGAGAAACGGATTGAAATTTGGGACTCGGGGACACTAGTAACACATGTACGAGGCACCTTTGATCTTGCCATGATCAATGGGGTTTGGAGTCATTTGGTGCACTTGTCTCAGAATGGCGTCTTACTAGAAAGTGGCTGTTCGTAGAGCAAAACTGAGTGTAACTTGGAACTCGGGGACACCAGTGGCACAGATATGAGGCACTTGTGACCTTATTGGGCCCTTGTAGTGTCACTTTGTGGTCATTCAGAATACTTCTCTCAAAATGGGCACCAACTCGAAAGTCAAAATGGCCTGTAACTCGAAAACGGCTATCAGGGACACGGAGTCAGGGACACTATTACAACATACATAGGGTACCTTATACTTTGTAGTACTTACGGTCATTCGGTGCACTTGCGTGTATATCAAAATGGCCTGTCACTCGAAAATGGTTGGTAATAAAGCAAAACAGAAACCTGTGAGATTGGGGAAACGAGTAATACATATATCGGGTACCTTTGATCGTGTACTGAAGGTTATTATGTGGTCATCTGGTGCACTTATTCGAAAATGACCTGTTAATCAGGGATGGCTGATCGTAGAACGAAACGGAGTGAAATTTCAGACCGGGGACAGTACTAACACACATATGGGGACCTGTGACCTTATGGTGGTCAATATCAGTTTGGGGTCATTCGGTGCAAACAGTGAAATTTGATAGAACATCTCGTCAAAATTGATAGAACATTTGTGTGATGTTTCATTTGCTATATCTGCTGCTGTTGTCAAGCAGAACGTCAATGTCCGTGGACTTGAAGTTTGTTCTTTCTTTTTTCTTTTCTCAGAGACAACACGAAATCCGGAATGACACTGACCAGGCTTTATAAGTTGATTTTTTTTACTGTTCTGCTTTGTGGTTGTGCACTGTAGAGCTGCTGTCGCCATCCAAAGATCCGTCCGTCGTTCTTTAAATATCTTAAATGTTTTCTCAGAAATCGCTTCACTGTTTTGTTTTTTTTTTCAAATTTGGTGAAACCTATCTGCCATATCTCTAGACCATAACAAATTTCCAATGACTAAATATTAAGGTGTTACAGATCCGTATGCAAATCCAAATCTTTTGCCTTTGCTTTCTTCGGACACCACCCCGTTAACATGATATCTCAAGACAGGTTATCCGAAGTGATAAAACTTAATTAATTAGCCTAATTAAAGGTCAAAATTGCTTCACCTGTGAAATCGCTGCATGCAGAGCAAAATAACCTGAATTTTGACCCACCCACCCCCATGCCAGAAGGAGAGTACATATGCACCTTCTAGAACATTTTCAAATTCCAGGTTTCATGCCCAAATATGGCAAATTTGAAAATCGGTCTGTATCATGGAAACCGCTGACCGTAGAGCAAAAATAACCTTAATTTCGAATCCCTTGGTAGAAACATAGACCTATACGTCTATGGTAGAAAGAAGGAACATAATAATCCGAATTTTTGAAAACTTCCAAACTCAGGTTTCATACCCAAATATGAGAATTTTAAAAAATGGCCCGTATCTCGAACACCGCTGGCCGTAGAGCAAAAATAACCTCAGTATCTAATCGCTGGGTAGAAAGAACGAACATATGGAATTTATGGAATGTTTTTCCAATTTCAGATTTCATGCTCAATTATGGGAATATATCTCAGAAACCGCTATCCACAATAAGCTGCTCAATGTTGAAACCCTGGGGTAGAAAGAGAGCATACGTGCAACTTCTGGAAATTTTCCATATGGTCAGGTTTCATGCCCAAATATGGCAATTTGGAAATGGGCCTGTATCTCGAAAACCGCGGCCCATGAAAATAAGCTCAAGAGAGAATTTATGTGCAACTTTTGGAACAGCCTGTACTCTTCTTTCTCGGTTTTATACCAAACTGGCATGCAGATGTTTTATTTGCCTGCAGATTCTGGTTTCTATTTTAAAGTACTTTTTTCACGTTCTCTAACATGGAGGAAAACACCCAAACGGCACCTCATATGCAAGTGGAACGCAGATTCACACCCCTAAATATTAAGCACAATCATAGGGAAGTCAGTCTGGAATTTAGCCATTTTTAGCTCTGGTTGACATATCAGTGTTAATGGAATATTCTGAACGTCCCCCAGGTCTGCCGTCCGTCGTCAGTTAAATCATTTTTTCCAGAAACTGCTCCGCCGGTTGATGCCAGATTTTTGCAGAAAGCTCCTTTTCCATCATACCTCTAAAACAATTTTCAACATTTTGTGAAGGTGTTTAGTTTTCTTAACACAAGAGTTTATATAGGCGGAAAATTTCAAACGACTACTTCGAAGTAACCGCCAAGTATTGAAACTTGTCCTGAATTTTCCTCCCAATGGTCCTCATAAAAATACCTTGGGGATTTTTGAAAGTTTGAGTTTCCGATTTTTAACGATTCTTTTTAGAAAATTTCAAATTCACCACTGTAGCCTATGGAGAAATCAAAAACCTCCATTGTCTGGAACACGAGCGATCGTAGAGCAAAACGAAGTGCAATTTGGGACTCACGTGTAGTAATTTTAATGTATATAGGGTACCTTTGGTATTGTAGTATTCAGGGCCATTTTGAGGTCATTCGGTGCATTTGCGTTTTTTAAAAAAATACGATTTTCAAAATATACTACTTCTTCCACAAATCACAGCCAAAATTTATCAAACTTCTCCTGAATATTCTACTCAGTGGTCCTCACAAAATTACGTTAGAGATTTTTAAAATTTTGAAAATTGAATTTTTAACATTTTTTTGTCGTTTTCGTTTACATGGGACCCTATGGGAGGAAAATTCGCAAAATGCTTCTCCTCGTACAAATCGCAGCCAAAAGTTTTCAACCTTTCTCTGAATTTTCCTCGAAAATGGTCCTCAAAAAAGTACGTTTGGGATTTTTTAAATTTTGAGTTTCCGATTTTTAACGATTGTTTTTCGAAAATTTCAAATTCACCATTGTAGCCTATGAAAAAATCAAAAACCTCAATATCTGGAAAACGAGCGATCGTAGAGCAAAACGGAGTGAAATTTGGGACTCGTGGGTACCCATACAATGTAGAAGGGGTATCTTTGGCCTTTTAGCGTTCAAGGTCATTTTGAGGTCATTCGGTGCACTTGCGATTTTTCGTAATTTGGGCCTAATGATAAGAGATAGGAGAATACATTTTGAGTGGCTATG
>JAAUYG010032796.1_pt1 | contig 16626 bp, 10 predicted proteins | sample 7278091 | NCBI WGS metagenome assembly JAAUYG01 (sample SAMN14350201, study PRJNA611818) | marine sediment metagenome | isolation source: surface marine sediment (0.6m) | place: French Polynesia: Moorea | collected 2018-08 | reverse complement strand
TTTTTTAAATAAAATTTTTTTTTTGTCCCCCCCCCCCCCCCCCCCCCCCAGTTACCATGGTTACCCTTATTTCAGGGTCATTAGATCATCTATTAGGTAGATGCTAAAACAAGTTCTGGCATGTTCAAAAGCAATATGGGAATTTCACAAGTGCCCGTCAGCCTAGTCAGTACATGTATGAGGGTCGATCCACAAAGATTACTGGTACTGTAGACTTCATATCAAACCCTGAGCCCTAAACTGTACCATCCAACTACCAATGCCGCCGCCACCAACCAATGCCACTACAGTAGTCCCCCCTCTAATAACATGAATAAGGACACCTCTTCTGCCTAAATTCTTTTTTTCCTTATTAGAGAGGTGTTCTTCATGTTCTTTGCTGAGAGATGGAGCACCACATGCATTCATAGTACTCGCTGCCAAAAATGTGTGTCCTTTATAGAGGGGTGTCATTTCTAGAGACCGTCCTTTAAGAGAGGGACCATTGTACCAACAATACTGCCACTTCCACTACACCATGTACACTGCACAACAATTACAGTGGTCCTGTCTTGGCGGCAATTCTTTACAGAGGTCGCACCTTAAATGTGGCCAAAATAGTACTTTGTCACTGCTACTCCTAATGGTTAGATATCAGTGCTAGCTCCCTCTTCACAAAGCATGCAAAGACACATCTCAAATGTGGCCAAGATGTCTTAAATGAGATAAGATAGCCTAACAACATATGTGTATTGGACTTGACTATAGTATTGTACAGTGAACCCCTGCTGTAAGGTCACTCCTGTAATAAGACCACCACAAAATTAGAACCAGAATATGAATTGCGTAAGTTGCACACCGGTGATTTGTTCTTGCAAAATTTAAAGACCACCTCACCATTAAGAGAACTTTGGCCACGACTATGAGTGGTCTTTAATTCCACGTTCCACTGTACCAGTATGATCCCAGATTATCCTCCATTCTTAAGAAGCAACGCTCTAGCACCTATCAATTGATTTTATCGTCAGCTGTCTTATACTGCATAGCATCTAGTGTGTAGCACCAGCTTAGTTCGTCCACCCGCATAGCCAGATTCAGACCTTGAATACCTTGGTACAAACTAAGTTGCACATTGGCACAGTTCTTTGGGCCAAGGACCAACTGAGTGTGCCTGAGGAGAAAAAAAATAAATGTCAAGAAAATTAGAAATTGTTCACCTATAATATCCTACAGCTGCAATTAAAGCATGTAGCTGTTACCTCGACTCTTAATGTGGGTCCCACAGGTACAATATAGCAGTCAGAAAATTTTAGGCAATCAGGATTCCTTACCGTGTCTACTGCTTGCAGACTTGATATGTGTGCCATAAACTAAACTTTGTAAAAAGTGCTTTGGTTTAAACTTAATATGATTATTGTGTGCATTTTGAAGTCATATTTTACATGCTTACAGAAGATTCTACAGTACCTGAGATATCTTAGCAAATTTAAATTTTCCTTTCTCACATTGAGTTTCGCGCAGCTCATGCACCGCTAGATTCATCAGCAGCCATTTTAGCATGTAAATATCAAACTAAATTGCTTTTTCAAAATGTGATATTACTGGTAGATTTGGAAGTTTGATATTAAAATATTTAATTTTGAAGATAAATTTGTAAGATTTTGCAATGTACACTTATCATATATAAATTTTGTTCAACCATGTACAACATGTTAACAAGTACAACATAGCAGAATCAAATGAACTTGTCAGTAGATTTCTTATCAAAAAAGATCACTTCTTTCATTGAGTTTGGCATCTCTTTGCCAAATGCAGATAATCCAAAAGGCTGTATGAACAACTACCTCACTCAAAACAGGCAAGTTCCCCTCAAAACGATTTTTAAGCTTTTGAACTATTATTGTATTGAATAGTACGGGTGCTAGTTGTGCTTATCAGCTCTTTTGTTCGTCCTTGAGATAAAATTTGATTAATAGATATACCGGTACTGCAAAATATGCTCTTTGGGCACCATTGTTACAATCGTTACAACTATCTATTGACCATAATTAAAAAATATGCCAAATAATTAATATCTGAGCATATCTGGGAATTTTTCTTGAATCAAATTGATATGAATGGTGCCTCATTTTTGAAAAGAAAAATCGGGAGAGCTTGAATCTTTTTAAGAAACTGACCCCCATGACGTGTTCAGACAGATAGACATCCATCAGATTTTACGAAGTTTGCTTACAAAACAAACACCCAAGGCGAGGTTTCCACGTAGGGGTTGGTTGGCCAGCAGATATATCAGAAAGGCTCGCCTTATCGCATCCTTTTCTTTTTCTTCCATCCGTCTGGCTTGGATAACACTTGTGTTTGAGCCAGAGTGCACTGGAAATCGCTTATACTGTGGTGCATGCATGTTAGATGAATTTATCTTCTCTCCTGCCATTTATTTTATGCTCTGGGCCATGGTCTAGATCCGACTTGTGGTAAAATGCACAGTGGCTCGTTTTCCAAGAAACATGCAAGGCTCATTCTTGACCTGAACTTAATCAAAAGTTAGGCAGTTAATGCTTTTTGTTCCTGGCTGCTAATCAATTTTAACTTCAGGTTTAACTTTTACATTTGGGGCATGGAGAACGTTTGATGGAGAATGGTTCAGCATAGCTGAAAGCATGGAGCTGAACGTTACCAGTTTTCGGAGCATTGATGCAGACTGGCATCAGCCTGTTGACAACTAACTACACTGACACAATAGCAGGGAGGAAATAGTACCCATACTCAATGTGGTACAATTTTATATTGCAATGTCCTTACATTCCTCCAAAATAAACCACATTTGCAGTATTTAACGTTAAGGTATTATTAATCATTTTTGCCCAAATTAGTCTTCTTCTCCAGCACTTTTCATGAACATACTTTTCTGATCTGTATCAGTGCCACATACATGTACATGCATTGCTGCTCCAACACACTCACAAAATACCAGTGTATTTTATATTAAGTATTTATACATTGTTGCTCTGGAACACATACTAATACATGTACATGTATACTACCTAAAACATATGCATTGCTGCTGCAACACATGCACACATATACTAAAACATTTACACATTGCTGCCCCGGCACACACAAATATACTAAAACATATATTACTGCTCTGGTCCACACAAAATTATAATAAAACATTTACACATTGCTGCTCCGGCAAACACACAAATATGCAAATGATATACCGGTACTAAAACATTTACACTTTGCTGCTCCAGCACACACAAATATACTAAAACATTTACACATTGCTCCTTTGGCACACACAATAATACTACTTAAAACATTTATGTACACATTTCTGCTCCGGCACACACATATATACTAAAACATTCACGTCATGCTGCTCCGGCACACACACAAATATATTAAAACATTCACATATTGCTGCTGCAGCACACACACAAATATATTAAAACATTCACATATATATATTCACATTAAAACATTCACATATATATTAACACATCTGTTGCTGTTCTGGCACATGTAGATATACATATATATCAAAACATACTACCTTCCTGGCATACACAAAACACACAAAGTAATATGCTCAGGTACGACATTTATATTTCATACGTTGCTGTTATGTCGTCTGCACACGCTTCAGGCAAAAAGAATTGGGAGACATGGCTTAATTTGTTGATGCAGAATAGGGCTCCACATGGGTAAAAAACGAAGTGCTACACTGCGATGTTAAAAGTTGTAGAAGTCCGACTGGGCTTTTATAAAAACTGTAGAAAGTGACATCAAGGTCTTATAAAAAGTGACATGGTGACATAGGAAAAAATAAAAAGTGACATGTGACATAGCTTAAATTATTTGGACCCATGTGGAGCCCTAGTCATCCCTGTTTTGCCAATGTTTCATTGCCAGTATTTTAAAGAGATCATTAATCTGTTAATTGATGTTGAAGGGTCATGGTACTGTATTGTGTCATATAGCATACTGGGCTTAATACAGTGGTCCCTACTTTTTAAGACAACCCCCCCCCCCCCATTCAGTGGGGAAAATACGGTCTTGAATTGAAAGTGGTCTTAAGATGCAGGCATATGTTGAAATATAAGAATGCTGTCACTGATATCTGGTCTCGAATAGGGGGGAATTCTTAACATGAAGTTTTACCATAGCTGAGACCAGATACATGTATTGGAGCTCTCCCCTGAGTCCTTCGGCCATCACTGGCCTAGCTTCTTCAGCTAGTGATGTGGGAGAAATGTTAATTTGCAGGGTCCTGAATTGCAGAGACCACTGTGTTCAGCCAATATAACACAAACTGTAATGGCTTATTTATGTCTATATGTTTCTTTTTTATGCCTGCAATTATCATTATTACCAATATAAACATGATCAGATAAAGTTGAACTCATCTGCCGTGATGAAAACATGATCATCAATCCCCCCCCCCGATGACTAACATTTCTATTTATGGATATTCCAGAAACCTGTACCAGCTGACGTCCAGCGTTCAATTACTTTGTATATAGCCACGAGTCTAATCCGTGTGTGGTCCAGTTTCCTCCACTCACACCATGTTAAACCATATAAATGGTATTGATTTGCACACTGGTCAACATAGATCAGGTTTGAAAAACCTGGCCTAGGCTGCGATAGTGGCTGCCCACCAGCGCTGTTGTGGGTTCATTTATACGTGTAATTTTGTGCCCCAGTTATTTCATTGTATCAGAGAATCTGGGTTGGGGTTTTTACAGTGACGGTCTCGATCGACATCATCTCCGACTTCAAAGCGGAGTAACAATAGAGGGCACCGATCCAGATCAGCAAATTGCATTATTCCACCTCCCCCACCCCCTAGTGCCCTGGTCTTTCCTTCCAGCTATTCTCCAAGTTCTCCCGAGTCTCGGCTGTTTGTTGCCACAATCACAACCAACATAAATCGCCATGGAGACTCCCACACTATTTGTTGTGAAGTCTCCTTATGACTGTAATTCTGTTACCATGATTGAATCCTCTCAGTATCCTCAGTAAGCCATGATAAACCCTGGTGCTAAATGCATATATGCATGTCAGTATTACAGTGAAAGCTATCTTGAGAGACCACTACCATGAAAGACTACCTGTCTCGAAAGACTAGATATACCTGGCAGAAGGTCCCATATTTCAATGTAATTGAACGTGCCACCAAAGGCTGTATACCTGTGGTCTTTCAAGACAGGTTCCACTGTATTGTAATGTGTATTTTCTGTGTATTGTGGCTAACAATTGTGGATTATAATTTAAAGCAAACAGTATTTTGGTATAATTTGTCTTTGGTACATGTATACGTACTGGTACCAGTAGTAATTGCAGGCTATGTATACATGCATGACGAGTATAAACTTGCTATACCATCCATCCATTTACATAAATTTACAGGAGATATCATATACGAGACGAAATGATTCCTTTTTGGACTTGAAAGTCAGATTTTATGGGTGGATTCCAGGCTATTTTCTATGTGATGACAGCATTGATCTAGAAAAGCTATTAAATAGTTTCCTTCAGTATCATGTATATGTGTTCTTCCCACATTATATAAAAGACAATTTGCTTTCAAACTAACAGTGATTAGGGTTTCAATGGCTCTGTTCTGTGGGGTTTCACACCTTTTGATGGCTATAGCAATTACCGGTAATACACAAAAGCACAATCATAGATACTATGGTCTGATGGTCTAAAAATAGACATAGCCAGACAGTGCTATAGTTCCAAGTGCAAACTATGGATGTACCAGCATAATTCCTACTGTGCTGCTATTGGTTTCTGTAGACACACGAGACTGGCGACACTATACCAGTCTTAGCACTGGGCAGGCGGCTGCCTGGATGGTTACAAGTGATGCATCGCAAATCTCTCCACAAACGGGGATCCAGTATCACAAATCGGCCAATTTTGGAATGCCTTCAGTGGTCGTGTGAATATTTGCTCTTCTTAGCTTGACACTGCTAGCCTTGCACCAACATGATGGATAATGCTGAAGATCACCGCCAGTCAGCAGACGAAGCGGCGGTGCCAACACTTACACTTTGCTCGCTGGAGATAAATAAAATATGCAAGAAAAATAAAATATTAAGGAGACACTTGCAGGCACTGTCGAATAGATATTTTCTCTTACATATTCTGTCTTCCCCAAAAACATCATATCTTACTTAACGTCATCCTTGAGCATCTAACAGCCATGATGACAACTTCATCAATATAGAATTAGGCATCCCGTCTGTAGGATGGGATGTATTGTGCTTTTGTCCAAGGGTTTTTTTTTTTTTTTTTTTGTCCTCACATTGTAGCCAACTGACTGTCTGGTTATTATACAAAAGTGTATGTCTTAAATACAAAAAAGGAATTTAAACTTCAAGTCACCATCATTCCCCTCAACCCTCATACCAGTAATAAGGACTCTTTCAGCTTAATTGGGGCATCCCATCCCCTGATCATGCTGATGGAATCCCCTTATGGAGTTACCGACTTTTTTTTTTCCTGCTCAGTTTCCTTCTTCCACCACCAAAAATGGCATTCTCGGAGGGCAAACACAATGAAGGAAACCTTGCATTGGCTTGGTATTTTAGGACACCCTTCTTATAGACAAGTCTTCAGAACAAGTTTTTAAATGATTTGTCACACTGTATCTTTGTCTCAGTGTTGTCAACCACTGGGCAGCTTTACTGTGTTGAGGTTAAGTAATATAGAATATTCTGTATCTTTTCAGTTATTCAAGAATCCTGGCCCACTATCCCTACGTGGTTATAGGCGCAGTCACCATATTTGCAGCTACTTGCCTGGTGGTCGTGTTTACAGTCGGTGAACAGCCAAACTTCAGCGATCCTAAGCTGGTAAGCTGATAAAAAACAGTGACTACAGATTATCTTTTATGAGTCAGCAGTAAGCTGTCAATAATGTTGGTTAATTAAGCTTATGTCAAAGCTGGAAATTTATAAAAGTTTATATTTGTGTGGTAAGTTTTTTTCCCAATATGTGGTGACTGGTGAATAATCTCTAACTGGTACTTCTCTGTTACATGTCCTTATATTACCGGGTAGGTGTCATTCTTGCTATCGTCCTCACTAATCAACCATCCCTAGGTGGTAATGCTATTCTACATCAGTACATGTACATAGTTTGAGATTAACACGTGTTGATGAACACATTGTGTCATGATCCTTGATCCCTGAAGCCATATTAAGCTGTGGGTGATGGAAGCCACGTTGCTTCTACGTAACGTACCTATTGTTTGCCCGTTGTACCTTTAGATAAAGTTTAATTTTTTCTTCAGCTATAATTATCCTTTTTCTTTCCTCCGCAAATTCTCACTTCGCCCAATACAGTATGCCTGATATTCGTGCTGTTTTAATTTAATTAACATTTCACTAAAAGCACCCACTACATGTAGCTAACATGTCTCCATTTTAGCCATAAACACACCAAGGCCATTGACTCAACACTACAGAGTCACTGACCGCGTATTTTTCAGTCCGTTTGTGACTTACTGTAATTTTTCTCTCGTAATATCATGAATTAATGTTATATATTTTACCATACACATGGCCTATATGTCAAGTATGATGTATCACAGTCCTTGCACTGCCAAACTCGGTATCGGGGAGTTCTTGCATGGCTAAGGATTAATGGGGCCCAGTGAACTTATTTTATGTGGAAACTGCATGAGCTTGCTCCAACCTGGAAGCGAGCGAGAGAACTCGGAGCTGAGCACCGTGGGTGCGGTTGTGATGGACCGGTCTGGCAAAGGGTTGGGGAGGTTTTGGGTGGCTGACAGGGGAAAACGGGGAGGCAAGGTGATAAAAGGCCCTAGCTTTCCCTAATCAAGTTAAAGTCTGGTGGGAGAAAGTAATTCTTTATCAGCTGTACATTAAGGGCAGCAGTTGGTCCCCATTTTTTGTCAGAGGAATCATGGAGATCACACTCGGAGTCCCTTTGGTATGTCTGTGCTCGGTAATAATAATGATCTGATGGGAGGTGGGTGGGGAGGGGAGGGGGGTGATTGAAAGGGGCGGGAGTAGAGGATAGAGGGGCTCAGGTGTTCGCTTAAGGGAGACCAGCATTGAAGCTACCTTTATTAGTAGCTCGCAGGCAGCAGCTGAGTCGATATATGTATAATTTAGGATAATGTTCCATAACCGGATGCCAGAGGCAAGGTATCATTTATGGGATGTGTTGATAAATCATTAGCTCAGAAGCTTTCATGAAAGTATAAATTATTTACTGAATACCAGTGGATTTCTTTGATATGTGTACATACGCATATGCAATAGTATGTGGTTACAGGATTGTTTTGGTAACCTGTAATTACTGCGTGTAGCTCGGGTACCAAGTCAAAGTTTCTACCACAGATAAGAGATGAATAAAATTTTAGCCTCATAATTACCAAATGTAATCGGGTTCAAACAACTTTAATCTTAAAGGTTGAGTAAAGTGCTGTATGCATTATATATATCGGTATATCACCATGAAAGATATCTGTATTTTTTTTTGACAAAAAATATCATGATTGTTGCTCATTAATTTTCAGTGCATTGACAACTGCACACCAAATTTTGTGCTAAAATATTGGATTTATTATTATGCTTAGCTTAATTATTTCTTAAGCGTAAGTCATTCTTTGTTTTAACTTCTAAATACAGCCATGTTTAATAATGTTAATGCTTTGGTACATGTGCATGCTGTCTTGTACAGAGAATTGTCTCTGGTACTATGATGTCATAGAGAAATATACATCGGATATAATCAATAATGGTACGGTGGTGAGGAATACAGGTAAACTGGTTGACGATATGGTAGATGGTCTCTGTTGCTGTTGAGGCTACTGAACTGTGTAGTGATATTACATGTACATGTTATGATGTATGTACATTTGATCATCACTTTATTGAAGGCTTAAAAACACAAGTTAGAGGTTCATATTATGTGGACCTCAGGCTCACCACAGAGCTACTTTTAGGCAGTCCAACCCCCGGGTCCAACCTCCCCCCTTTACCATGTTTACTAGTAATTTGAATGAGGCCCAGGAACCTTGATCCTCAGCCAGTGTAGCACAGCACTGGAAATAACCAACAACTGTGGAATTTTGATGTCATATCCAAAAATTTACAAGTCACCAAATTACTTCGAAATTACCGGTACCTTTCCATACATCATCATGATTATGGACATGTCCTAGGTCAAATGACCCTTTATGAACTGTAAATGTAATCCCTACTTTCCCCAAAAAAATTATTCATTGCTGTCTGTTACCTCCCCTTATGGTGCAAAAATACTAAATTTAAATTTTACCCATAAAATTCTTTTAAAATTTCATTGGAAAAAGTTAGTAACTGCTTATGAAGTGAAGAGATGGCAATTTTCACCCTCATATGGTCCCATTTTAATGAAAATGAAGAACAAAATCATGGCAAGAAGAAAATCAAAATGAAAAAAAATCCAACCTATTTTATGGGAACTTCTTAACATAAATATTTTTTTGAAAACAGACTACTGTAGGAGAAAGATTACCGGTATTTAAATTACTTTTTTTCCCATATGACCCCATGCACATGATGTACACAATGCGAAAAAATCTTGAAAATTTGAAAATGCAAAATTTTGACAAAATACGAAAAAAATTGGCTGTATGGACTAGAGGTATACACTCATAAAATCTGAAGAGAACCCAGCAAAATGGTTTCTGATAAAATTTACTTCACGAACCATGAATTGGCAGGCAACCTATCCTACTATATGTAGTGGCGCTAAATTGTAAGTACCGGTAATGTCCCTGTTTTATGAATTGCAGGGTTTTGAGGCCCGTGGAACAGACCTGAGCAACCGAATAAGAAGCTATGAGGAGATCCTGGATACAACCAGGGGCGACCGTGTCCCAGCCAAAAAAATCTTCCACAGCACCGTACAGCAGCATCTGCAGTACGAGGAACGGGAAGGAGAGAGTCTTACCAGGCAAACTGGGGCTCCAAAGGCTAGAGAACCTGAGGGCACGCCCCCTGAGGCGATGGCGGGGGATGCGGAAGGGGAGGAGGGTGGTAACGCCCTCCTGGAGGATTATGGAGACACGGATTATTACGAGGACTGGGATTACGATTACGTTGATAATGGCACCTGGCCGCAGGCAGCCGTTGGCGTGGATGGTTACTTCTGCGACGTACCACGTGAGTGAGCAGACAGGGTAGTCACAATTGGCAGTACTTCTAGTTAATAGTATTTCTAACGGTATGTGATGTAGTAGACTAGTAGTGATAGTAGCAGTAGTTCTGTGGAGTTTTAGTGTGGATAAATAGTTTGGAAAACATTGTGGAGAGAGCTATTGGTTTTAAAGAAAGTGTCTGTGATTTCTGCAGCTATATAGTTGTGACCCACTGCTACAAAATACACATAGGTAACAGCTTATTTAGATTTAGTGGATGATTTTATTATTCCATGTACCTACATGTAGAGACATGGTGGTTTGTTAACAAGACTGGAATTTTTGTGCTGGTGCTTAGCCTTATTCATGCAGTTAGTGCTTTGCAGTACAATTCAGTGATAGTAAAATTTAGTATTAAATTTGGCACTAAAAACATTCTGCAACAGTTTCTTTTTGCCACACAGTTTAAATTGGCTGTGGTGTTTGGACATGGTGATGTTTTCTGCCAATTTTAAGTGATACGTTCTGTATTGCTGGTTCTGAATTGCGGTGACCAAATGTAACTTCTCGCTTCTTTCAGAAAAGGAATATGCTCGACTGGTATACCAGAGCGCAGACCACACCACGACACTCCTGTCATCGGATAAGATCAAATCTATGTGCCTGTTGGAACGCGAGCACATTCGTGACAATCCTGCATTTCAGGAAAGCTGCTTACGGAACCGTGGGCGATGCTGTCGCAGCTGGTCGCTAGGCAACTATGTGGCATTGTTTAGCAACAAGACGTCATGTCTGGCAATCGAGGAGAGCGACGTACAGCGAATGCTGGAGTTGCTCACGTCTTGCTCAAGTTACTACCACAGCTTTCAGCTCACTCCAGATTGCAGCGATCCAGAAGGGGTGGCGCCTCCCGATCACTGCGCGGAGATCCCAGCTCGGTGTAAAGTGCACAACACGGCCATTTACTACATTTTCCACTATATCCTTGACATGAATTTCCTGGAAAGAAAGGGGCGGAACCTGGATCCAACTGTGAAATACGCCATGACCTTTCTCCCCATGGCTGCAGGGATTGGCACTCGGGAGATATACAAGTCCATGGATAATGCCGATCTCTCTACAGAGCTGACGAAAATCGTGGCAATCAACTTTGGAGTGAAGCACGATCTGTTTGACCACTATCTGAAGGCAGACATTGTGTGGTTTGGAGTCGCAATAGGAGCTGTTTTCCTGTTTATCTGGATGTACACAACCTCGCTATTCCTCACCGTCATGACACTGGTGTGCATTGGCCTGTCGCTCGGCATCTCATACTTCCTATACAGCCTCGTGTTCGAGATTAAGTTTTTCCCCTTTATGAACCTCTTGGCCGTGGTACTCATTCTGGGGGTGGGCTGCGATGACATGTTCATCTACTGCCATGTTTGGATGATGGCCAAGTCCGAGAAGAACGCTGGCACCCTGGAGAAGATCGTATCCGACACCCTGCGCCATGCAACATTGTCCATGTTTGTGACCAGCTTCACCACCGCGTCGGCACTCTACGCGAACTACGTCAGCAACATAACGGCTCTACGCTGCTTCGCCATCTTTTCCGGAACCGTCATCATGGTAAACTTCTTCATGGTGATGACATGGATACCTGCCGCCATGGTGATCCACGAGAAATGGTGTTCCGAGTGCTGTTTGTGCTACAGTCCGGATTTTCATAGCAGCAAAAAGTCGTGTGGATATTACATGTTGTATGTACCACACAAGATCTACAGAGCCCTTAGTGAATGGGCAAGGATATTCTTTGAGCAAATACTGCCGTGTATCATAGTGAAAGCTCGTGTCCTTTGGATTCTCCTGTTTGGTCTCCTTGGCCTCGGGGGAATAATAGTCGTCTTTTACTACCCAAAACTCAAGCTCCCATCATCTAACGAGTTTCAAATGTTCGAGGACTCGCACCCATTTGAAGTTTACGATTTCCAAGTGAAAGACCAATTCTGGTTTGAGAAAGCCGCTGGCAGTAACATGCCAAACATGCCATTGGCTATCGTGGTAGGGGCAAGGCCAGCAGACAAGGGTAACCAGCTGGACCCTTACAGCAAAGGGGACGTTGACTATGATTCCGACTTCAACTTGGCCCTGCCGGAGTCACAGGATTTCATGCTGAAGTTCTGTCGTCACCTTCGCTCGTCCCACTTCTATCAGCTGCAACCTGGTCTGCATCTCACCAACTGTTACATTGAGTCCTTCAAACAGTTCATGCGGGACAGATCCTGCCGAGCGCACGATGGCGGATCGTACGAACCTTGCTGTGAAAGGAAGGAATTCCCCTTCAGTGAAAACGTCTTTAACCAGTGTATAAACGATTGGCTTCCTTTGCTCAACCAGGCGGCGAATTACTACCACGTGGATCCTAACGCAGGGTTACGGTATTCCAAGGAAACAGGTAAACTGGTAGCAGCGGTGATTAAGTATACCAGTAATACACCTTTCTCCTTTAACTACAACAATATGTATGCTTTCTATAGCGGCATGGATAAATGGACGAAGGAACAGCTGCAGAAGGCTCCGGACGCAATAAAATCTGCTTGGTTTGTCAGTGATCTGGATTTCTTTGATCTCCAGAACAGTATTGCTAGAGGGACGCCCATTGCTATCGGAGTTTCATTGGCAATCACCATGGTAATGGCCTTTCTAACCACTCTGAATGTTTTCATCACACTGTATGCAGTAGCGAGCATCGCCTTGGCGATCTTTGCAACCGTGGCTTCTCTCGTTTTGCTTGGCTGGCAGCTCAACATTATGGAAGCCTTCACAATCACGGTGGCCATAGGACTGTGTATAGACTTCACTCTACATTATGGGATGGCGTACAGGTTGTCCCCCGACCTTGACCGGGAGAAACGGGTGGTGTGCGCCACAGGGCGCATGGGGAATCCCGTAGCCATGGCAGCGTTCACCACATTCCTGGCAGGGGCACTGATGATGCCCTCTACCGTGCTCGCTTACCGCCAGCTGGGAATGTTTCTCATGCTCGTCATGACAATCAGCTGGGTATACGCAACTTTTTTCTTCCAGTCTTTGCTGCGAGCCATTGGGCCACAGGGCGGCTTTGGTCAGCTCCACTGGCCTTCGTGTGACTGCTGCAGCAGTTCTGGGCGCGAACACAAAGATAAAACTGTGTACACCATGTCTGAATCGACGATGTCAAGCTCAAGCACTAATCATGTGAACAGTAGTGAGACGCATGAACTTGAACCATTGACTGAAGCCGAATCGATATCGGCAACACCGCATCAGCATCATCACCATCACCACCATCATCATCATCATAATCATCATCAAACCACTTCGAGAAATGGACGGATTCACCAGAAGCCACTTCGGCAACTCAGCTCAGAATCTCTGGACACGCCAACCATAAGTTCCTGCAGAAATTCTCTCAGTATAAGTGCTAACTCGGTAACCTTGCCGATGACCGAGGCAGGGGATGAGATGCAAGACAATCTGGACGAGGAGTCTGCTGCCACGAGTCCCGTTGCCGGGCCGGAGGAGGAGGAGGATGTCAGCTCCTGTCTCTTGGTACAGAACGGGAAGGATGAACTCCTCGACAGCAATCGCAACTCTTGCTCACAAGATGTCGTCTGGGTGCGACAATCCGATGTTGTGTAAGAAAAGCTCCAATCATCCCGGATGGATCTTTAACAAGAATAAAAATACACACACGAAAAAAGTTGTGTATCAACTGCTCTGGACCAGAGTTCTCAGAAATACTCCAGCCTAAGTTTTGACTTAAGTCACTGAGAGCTGTGTCATTAGCTGAGAATATGACTTTTAAGTCAAAACTTAGACTTAAGTATTTTTGAGAAGTCAGCCACCGGTCTGTGTTGTGTGGTGAAGTGCCTGTGATAGTTAAATATACATTAAAATGTAAATTAAGTTGTGATGATCATTAATGTTTGTAACTTAAGCATCTTCAGCATGTTCAGTGGAAACGTGTAAAAAAAATGCTAAGGTGGAATATTTGTATGCGGCACGTTTAAAACACATGTAAAACATTTTTCATGTTCAAGTGTAGTTTTAATACATGTATAATTTTCCCCAGTTTTACGATGTGTCACTTCAGATTTATATCATGTTTTAAGGCTCTTTTTTGTTTTGATGCTGTTAACATGGTCATGAAAATGTTGACATTTTTTCCACAGATTATCCACATCATGAATCTGGCTTTATACATGTCATATTTATTTACCCGGTAAATTAAAAAAACAATCAAATATGATGCCAAAGGATCATATGGAAAATAACAGACAAGATACCACATTCCTGCATACAGGCAGCTGCGTATATTACTTCGCGTTACAACTACGGGTCACCTGAGTGAAGGTAACTGCTTAAACAACTGAAGTATAACCATGATAACTTGTTGCATACCCTGGCAGTATCCATCCCATGAAAATTTTGGATCAAAGAATTAAAAAACAAAAAAAATTGTTTCTTGTTCTGCCATAATTTGTGATATGAAATTTCTAATCATTAATTTTAGGTATTAACTGGTCACATCCAGGGGTTTTCATTGAGTAGCGAGACAGGAGCTGGCAGTCCATTCAGTTACAAAATTACTTTGATTATCCGGACTGATAGTAAACTTCCTGTAATAATGACTACTGTTTTCCCTCTCTAATGACGCCACTATATTCAGATATTTTCAAAGAAACTGGCCACATTAGACAGGTGCCTTCAGTGAAAGGGAGAAGTAAACGCATTGATAGTAGTAGCAGGAAAGATTTATGGCCTTATTACATGTATTAGAGGGTGTGGCCTCCATTGAGAGTGGCTACTAAGAAAGAGACTACTGTGGCAACACCTGCTTCCACTAAATATGACAGGTTTCAAAGAGTTGTATACTTGGTCAGAAGCACCTTTTCTCTCTTTCATAGATTTTACCATGCTACAATCACATGATCAGGTGATCACATGTAACTTTTCTTCATATCTAGTTGTTGAATAACTCATTTTACATAATATCTACCTTTTTTGTGTTATCCTGTTTATTGTCTTTATTCAAAGACCTAATGCTTTAAATGTATGAAATATAATTATTTTATACCGTGTGATATATTGCATTTTCAAGTCATCGTTTGCTGCCAAAGAAGTTGTTTTAGTGCTATTTATGTTTAACTTTTTTGTGCCAGAAAGGAACCCCCCTGATGTTGTTATGATTCTGGCTGTACAAATTGCTTTTAAGTGAAATTTCCAGGTATACACCCATTTACTTGGCATACATGTAGTTATCGTATCATCACAAACAGTGATCATTAGTTTGCCAAGACTGCCGACAAAGTATACCGACAAATTTGCACTGCTTAAATTTCTACCATATTTTGTGTTTTACAAGATACTCTGTTGCCCCAAATGCTGTTTGCCCAGATAACATTACCAGTACCCCATAAAAGTTCCAATTGAAGTTGCAGGTATTATTAGAATGTAATATCCAAATGAAAACAGACCGATACAGTACTGTGGTCAGAAGTACTGCTATAGTGAATACCAGATACCAGTAATAATTATTTTAAATGTTGACAGGGCTCGACAAATCCAATGGCCCGATGGCCCGGGGGCAACACAAACTTGTAGGTGGGCCATTAGAAATGACAGCAGGTGGCCCGATGGGGCCACCACAAACCTCTGTATTGCAAACGAATAATATGTACATTCTACATGTTGGGCCACCTATTATTTGCTTTGGGCCAGTAAAATTTTATTCAACTGGCCCAAAAGGGCCACCAATTATTTAGAGGAACGTAGAGCCCTGGTTGAAATGTTTACCAACATACATATTACATTGCAGTAGATCGCTTACATTGCCATAATTATTTTGTCTATATCCATCTGTGTTAAAAAAAACAACTGTGAATTATATGATGGTTAGTGTACGTGCTCTCTCTATTGTTTGTCATTTTATAGATGTAAACTATTTATTTCAAAATTTTGTTTAATACATGCATTAGTCAAGTAAGTTGTATTTATATGAGTTGTGCACCAAAGTGAAGATCGTTTTTATGGTATTGCAGCTTTTAGTACAGGTAGTTTCAGCAGTAACCATGGTAACCCAATGTCAATTTTCCAATACATGTACCATTATTTTATGTAATCCAGTACTCATAGTACTTAAGTGCTATAAAAGTACTTTAATAGGGAGATTTTTCTGCAATTTTTACTTCTGTGTATGTCACTCAGCGTGGGAATATATACAAATGATAAAAACATAAGTTGACAATCGTGTGAACCCTTCAAAAAGTGGTTTTATCAGCTAGTGCTTTGGTAACTTCCATGATCACCAACGGTATACTACCTGTCCGTTGGGTGAGAGAAATCTGACCAGTTCAGCTGAATAAATGGGAATCTTTAGTTGATGTTCTGATATTCAGTTTGGTTGTCCAAAGGTACCTGGTATAGTTTTACTGCTACAGGTTTAGACCGTC
>JAAUYG010100733.1_pt1 | contig 16635 bp, 10 predicted proteins | sample 7278091 | NCBI WGS metagenome assembly JAAUYG01 (sample SAMN14350201, study PRJNA611818) | marine sediment metagenome | isolation source: surface marine sediment (0.6m) | place: French Polynesia: Moorea | collected 2018-08 | reverse complement strand
TGCCTCAATGCACCCAGCCAAACCATTCAAAGACTCCACCTAGTGACCAAACTGACATCCAGGTCCATCAAAAAATATTTATATGTGCCATCTTCTGTTTTTAAAGCTGTGACATCCAGTTGTCCCAGGGTCACCACTAAGCCACATCAGTTTGGTTGGTGACGGTAAAGGGGGTTGTTCACCCCCTAGGGCATGACAAATTAATGGGTTAGGGGTCCAGAAAGGTGACATGTCCCCCTGTCCCATCATCATTACATAGCCCACTATGGTCGAACTGACCCCCCTGCCTGGTGGCCAGGGATAATTACAATGATCCCCGGACTCCCACCTCCCTTTCTCCATAGTGGGGCAAGCCGAAGGGGTAATCATTATGATTAGTGTTGTGTAATGTGATGGGCAGCAGAGAATGGGTTAAAAGAAACATCTGTGCGAGTTAGGGAAGCTGTCACATTCAGTAGCTCCTAACCCCACTGGTCAAGGAAAATTTGAAATTAAAAGGGAGGGAGAAACAGCATTTGGACTAGGCCAGACATTACTGGTTATTTTAATATTTTCCTGATGATGAAAACCTCTTGCAGTTTTCTGACCCCTTAAATAATATGAGATACTAAGGCAGTGGACATACAGGGTACATGTATGAATGGTAACACCATGGTCCCATGTAGCTTGCTGAGCATTGAAGTCACCACAGATGAGCATGATGGTGCTGAAACCCCGGGGTTGACGATTTCAGAGCCCAAACAATCCCTAGGCTTTGCTTGAAGTTGCTCACTCTGTGGTTGAAGACTAGAAATTAATTGTGTGAAATCTTTCAAACACACGTTCCTAGCTTCCTTACTTGGAGATGGACCAGTAAATGTCCCCAATGCCTGGGGGTGTAGTCCATCTATCACCCAGCGGGGCACTGGTCATTTCACCGTCTGCTGAATTCTCACCCGTGTCGCGCCCTCCTGCGACCTTGCTGGGGTAGGTGCCGCCCACTTTCTTCCAGATGGGGCTCCAAGAAAAAAAGTGTGAAAAAATGCCGAATGACAAATGTTTAGGGGTCAGAGTTGAAGACCTTGATCACTAGGATGGCAGGCCATTCTGAAATGATGTGACATTGGCTTAACTATGTAGGTACTGTAGGAACAGTCAACCTGGGGGTTTAGATGCTGCGGGCTGACTGTTAAAGCTACAGAACCTCCCCCCCCAAAAAGACTCCATTAAAAAAAATTGCTTAGAGTTTATTTTTTAAAAAAAGTTAAAGTGACTAATCCTGTTAAGGTGACAAATTTGTTATAGTTAGTTGTAAGAAGGATTTAGTTTCTCTGTAGAGAAAACTTCATAAGTTGTAATAGCAGAACTGGAAGTGGACTTCTGTCTTTCCACATATACAGACAAAATGAAATTAAAATATCAGTTTTATGCTCTTTCTGAGCTCAGAATGTCCATTCTTGGGTGCACGGAATTTTCATTTCTTGAGTACAGAATCCCCATTTTCTGAGCATAGACTTCTGGGCGGTCTGTTTAGAGCACAGTTGTGGTTTTTAGAACAAAATTTGCATTTTTGAGCACAGAATTTTGATTTGCTAGCGCAAAATTTGCATTTTCTGAGAGCAGAATTCTGGGCGGTCTATTTAGAGCAGTTTTTGAGTGCAATTTGGCATTTTCTGAATGCAGAATTTCTATTTTTGATCACAGAAATTCGATTGTTTTAGTGCAGAATTTGCATTTTCTCAGCACTGAATTTCCTTTCTCGACACCTTCCTTAGCAGAGGAAACTGGTGTTGATATTCTTTTGGAAAAGATCTAAAATTTTATTCCTTTGAATTTTAACGTTGGTGCATCAGGCGAACCGTGAATGTGTTTGACATCCTTGCTACCATCAAACTTTTGGCCAGTGCATTTGGAACCAATAGAAGGAAGGCAAGGCCATTCCCTGCTTCAGTTTAGTAAGTTGCCTGGGGAAGCACATGTTCTTGCCTGTTTGCCATGGCAGCTTGATTCAGTGAAAGGTTTGGAAAACAATTTGCCTTGGGACTGCCCTTCCATTCTTCCAACACTGGCACTGTGTCTGCAGACGTCAGACTTGGAGTCTTCACATGGCCCTGATTGGTGAGGTGCTGCTGATTTACATTGTTGTCTGGCACCTTCTGTACCCGGATGTCTTGTTTGGCAGCAAATGGAGTTAAAGCCAAATGCGAAGAAGATTAGCAGAGCATTTCTGCATTATAACATGGTGCTAGTAGTGCTGATTATGGCTGGCTTCTACACATGCTTTTGATGAGGCCCAGGGTTCGCGCTCCATTGTAGAACTTCTGTCTGGAGTTTTCTCAAGTATTTTGATAAATCAAATATACCATCCTTACTCATTGAGACTTTGAAATACAGAATTTAAGAAACTATAATATATCATTTTCTCAGAAATGTACAATGAGCTTTTTACCTAATACTGTTTGACCCTAATCCTTTAATGAAATAAAATTGCAAACCCCGATATGTCCGTACTTCTAGGTAAAAAGTAATACATCCATGTAGGTCATGTATTCTAAGTCACATTACGTAGCAGCAGTATCCTAACTCGCAGTGTAATACTGATATTATAGTTCCAATTGTCTCACTTTACTCTTTCTTTTTGGCAGATTTCCCAGTCACACACTTCAAGAGCTTTAATGAAGTTCACTCAAATATCTTCAGTAGTGTATTTATTCAGGATATTGCTTGGATAGTCCAGTATTGTAGAGTCAGAACCCCCGAGTCATTGTGACGTGGTGTTTGCAAGGCACTTGTGGGCATTCAAAGTAAAGTGTTTTCGTTTGATTTCCAAAGCTCTGACAACATACTCTCCTTTGGCTTGGAGGTGATTTTGTACAGGGGGATGGGAAATGAAAAGTATGTTAGTAGTAGCACCTACAAGGACTGCATGTAGACCTAACAGTGATTGTTTCTCTTACATTTTTGTGAAATCCCCGGTGGCAAGTTTAGAAAAGTTCTTAGCCTTTTCAGAAGTCGCAGGCGAGCTTGATGGCATTATAAATTCAAATGAAGGGTTGGGCTGGAAGTTATAGAAGCTGGTGCACCAGTCCAGTGTTTGTATTGTGTGACCACAGGGTGGAGGTGCTGACCACAATGTTGTCACCCAGGGGTCACCAGTCCATGGGCTTCAGGAGCTGTCATTTCTGGGCCGTCACTGTGGTGTCCTCCAGTGGTATTCAACCCTGTCACCTAACTGAACAGTGTATTGGTAAGATACCACTCAATATAGATATACCAATTTTACTTAGTATTTTGGGAGCAACTCGGAATGTCTCTACTTCTTTGTGCTTTCTGCTAGCAAACTATAATGCACTAAATATGGTAGAATAAAAATTTTCTTTTATTGAGTTACTTTGTGGTTAGAACTTCAGGTATAATAATGATGCTTTACATGAAATAAAGCCACAGTTGAAATACAAATGTAGTTTTCTACACACATGTGAAAAAATGTGTTTGTATCAAAATCCTAAATAGTTGGGACAGTCTAATAGGGCAAAGAGCCGAAGTTATTCAGCCATTAGAGTCTGCTCTTGTCTTAAACCCCTAGACTGAAACTCCCTTGAACGCCGCAGACTTGCATTTCTCTGAAGGTAAGTTTCAAGTTACAGTGAAACGGCATGATAAGAACATTCAAACACTACCAGGTGCATTTCTTACATTGCATTTTGACATCTTAGGAAAAGTTACAGGTAATTTCTAAGGAAAATCCTAATACTTTGTGTTAGCGTCGGACAAATGTGTTGCTTTGAACAGAGAGAGCCTTGCAGACTGAGTCTTGCCTTTAAGAGAGTCTTGCATGCAGAGTCTATGCTGTGGCGGCATCAGCTCCCCTGGTAAGCATGCCAATTAATTAGTTGGGCTTCCTGTGAAGAAGAAACAAGGGAAAAGAAAAAAAGAAAAATAGGAAGTAGAAGAGGTCAGGTCCCCTGCAGCTAGGTTGCCTCCTTCAGGAAAAGGCGAGGGAAGAAGAAATTGTTGCTGTCTGACGGGGAAAGTTTGTTTGAAGTTTTGTGGATGATTCTGGAACTCCAGTGAAGAGAAGGGATTTGGTAGAGTAGAGGTTTTGTTGCAGAAGTTAGAAAGAACAACTTGGGTAAGTTTGTCTTAGTGGGAGGAGAAATTGGCCACAAATACAAATGGGGGTAGTGGAAAGGAGATGGGTAGGGAGAGATTGATAAGAAAAAAGGTTAAGACAACACAACTCCGCAGAAGTAAAATGCGGAAACAAATTGGCCAGCACTGCAGTATTGCGGGCAGCTTCTGGGAAAAACAGAGATGGATGCTGCGGATGGATCATACAATTTTCAGACACTACTGCAGATGAAGGGATGCAGTGCTAGATTCACGCACAGGGACTGACGTATATCTTGCCATTGCAGACAGATAGGCTGAGATAACCATTGTTGGGTCAAAACACAGTGGCTCAGCAATTCTTTCCTTACCTGGTAATTGCAGTACACTTTTCACCTTAAGGTCCCTTCAAGGATAGATTAAGAGTATTTTAAGACTGACTGACATACCATTCTTTGTGCTTCGAAAAGCTAATTGATACCATTATGAAATGAAATGGTTTGTTTTAAACTATTTTCTGCACAAATGATCAAGAATGTGGCTGGCTAAATTGAGCCAGGGCAGGCAACAAGATTCAAACTCAATACAGTAGAGCCTGTCTTGAAAGACCACCCTACTGGCCACAATAATGTGGTCTGTCAAGACAGGTGGTCTCTGGTGACAGGTTCAGTTACATTGAAATGTAGGTTCTTCTGCCAGAAATTTGTGGTCTTTCAAGACAGGTGGTCTCTCATGGCAGTGGTCTCTCAAGACAGGTCTTACTGTACAGTAGTGTTTCTCTTAATGGCCACTCTCAACAGAGGCCACCCTCTCTCATAAGGCCATAAATCTTTTCTACTACTACTATGAATGTATTTACTTCTCCACTCAGCAAAGGCCACCTTTCTAATGTGACCACAGTTTCTTGGCAAATATTGTGGCCTTATTAGAGAGGGACAAATATATCATATGAATAAAAACCTGTAATTGGGTGAACTACCAGCCCAATGGCCATATTCTGAACCAAAAAATGACCCTCATGTAAGAAAGTGGTTGAAGATAATAATGATCTTGGGATGAGACAGGCCAGGTTTATAGAAATATTTACTGTTCCATAAATGCATTCCTAAATTGATATGGCTTTTTATATTTGAACAAAGTTGACAAAAAAATTGATTGCAGAGAATACTTCCAGGTAGGGAAAACATGTTTTCTATAAAAAATATTATAGCCCATGAAATGTTTTTCTGTTTTATTACACGTATATTTCAGCTGTGTTAATCTGCTGTCATTTTTTATACTGAATGGTAATTATAAAATACTCTATAGCAGTATTCAATATGTTGAATAGCGACCTATAACCTCTTGTGTGCAACAGTTAAAATGTAAGGGTTAATACAGTGTGAATTTAGTGCATTATGGTAATAGTAAAGTGTTGGAGAAGTTTTAAAATGTTGAATAGAAAGCTTTGTATAGAATAATTTTGTGTGTAACAATGATAAAAAATACATGTAATTACATACTAGTATTTGAACATCATTCCAGGTGAAACCACCTCCTCAGTTCGAGCCAACGAGTCAGGATATCAAGGACATTCCAGATAATATACGTCACAGCCCATCTACAACTGCACCTACTGGGTAGGAAAACACTATTGATCAATGCTTATAGATTATAATATGGGACATGTTAGTTGCAGCATGCGAAAGTACTCAGGAAATAGTATTGATCTACCCCAATAATGTATTACAAAGTAATATGCTGTCTTAATTTCAAACGGGTGACATCTTAGACCTAGGCTTTGTTGAACGATACATCAAAAGTCCCTTTACCATCATGCACAAGAACTAACTTGCTAATTATGCGAGTGGTTCCAGGCAAATAAATTAACATTAAATTTAGACAAATCAAATATTCTATCCACCTAGGAAAAAAAATCACTGATGAATTTAACACCTTAAGTGTGGGTGGAGTTATTATTGAAAGATTACATAAAGTAAAATATCTGGGCACATATTTAGATGATAAAACTGGAAAGCACACATAAATTATCTTCGCTGAAAACTAAACAAAATTCTATGTGGTTTCAAGTTGATAAAAACTTAGTACCAAAACAATATAAATGTCAACTATATTACGCATGTCATTACATGTATTCTGAGATCAGTTATGGCATTGAAGCTATGGGATTGACATGGCACAGCTGCAAAATCAGATCTCATCAGTCCAGCGATGACAAAATAAAATGTTTGAAAGTTTTTGTATAATAAAGAAATTGGCGAATGCCACAAAGGACCCTCATAAAGAATTGAGAATTCTCAAAGTTGTAGATGCACATAAACTATTCATACTGAGACTCGTTTATCAACATGAGACATTTAAACTGCCTACCGGTATTACTTTTAAAGAATATTTCAAAGTTAGGAACAAAATTCACAACAGAGACACCAGAAATAACTGGAAACTCAATATCCTGAAAGCAAAAACAAATTACGGCTATAACTCTATCAAAGTAGTTTGTGCTAAACTATATAATCAAGTGCCAGAAGATCATACAAATGGGGAAAAGAAAAATAAAGCAACTTGTTTAAATGTATTTACTATCCAAATAATGATACTTCTTCCACCACAACCTCAAATAATTATGTTACGCAGATTTCTTTTTAATAAATGGTATGATATAGGTAATTTGTTCCACTATTACACAAACCAAGTATTTCAGTGTACATTTTGTAATTGAAAAAATGACCAACCTTGCTTAACTGTAGGATGATCTCTGTTGTCTTGTTTCATCCAACATTTACACAAATACTTAAACTGTGTAGCAGCATCAAAGTCCTGTATGGGTGACGATTTTGTCCGTAATACAGGTGAGCTTTGAACTTGTAAATAGACATACTTATGTTATCTTCTCCATGACAAAGCCACACAGAGTTCTTCTGGAATGTTCCTAAAAAAATATTCAAATTCATGCCATAAGAATAAAACTGTTTCAGTTAATACATACTGAAATGTATGTAGAATAACAGATTACCAAGTAATAAACTCCATTGATTTGATATTGGTTGGCAGGATCACTTCCATGTCCAGGTTTGACAGTTTGCTCTAAACAGCCTGTTAATTAGCTTCCTGTCCATTTCCCCTGCAGGTGACACCACAAAGGTCACCCATCAGAGGGGTGTACAGGCCGGGCTCTGTTTGGCTGTACTGCAGGGCAGAGGTTGGAAAGCCTCCTGTTCTTTAAGCCAGGAAGACAATAAGAGGCTTACTTCCATTGTCTTCTTTAGTGCATTTTGGCTATAACAATCCTCTTCCCTTAATAGCCTGGGGAAATGCAGAGTGAGACTCTCTCTCCCCCTTTCCTTGTCCTGCCCTCATACCCCCTTCCCTTGTGAGTGACTATGAAGGTATTTTTAAAACTATAGGTCACAGAATTTAGTTAAGCTACGTATGGTGGCAGTGTGGGGACTGTGATACTGTAGCATACAAGTCATGCAGTTCACTACAGAATACAAGGCAAACTTAAACTTCATGAAACATAACTCAAGTTGTACGGTATAGTACATGTATAATAATAAATACATAATAGTTAGTATAATTATAGTTAACAGTAGTTGGAAAACATCACAGTTCAGCTCAGAAGTATTCTTTAAATAGAAATAGGCACGGACACTCGCACCACACAGGGAGCACGTGACAACACGGAAACTGCAGACAACTGAAGAAGGCCTGCAGTATCAGGTCGATTTAAGCTCTTGACTTTCACTTGAACACTGGTGATAACGTAATTTTCTATCAGTAGAAATAGGCATGTTTTACTCAGTTATTGAAAAATAACAAACGTTTTTTGCAGAATGGTTTAGTGGTGCTTGCAAAGTCATATTGCCTCTGACATTGTTGTATGTGACATCTAGGCACCTGTCATTGACTGCCTACATGTCACATGCATAAGAGATGCACTGGTGTCTATTCACTCTCATTGGAGATGGGTATCAGCAGTGTCTGCAGCCTGTCCACAGGTCAACTAGGTGCTGACCAAGCTGCCATATTCTGATTCTATCTGTTAGTGCCTAACTGTGGTACATTGTAAAATCTGATTGTATCTTCTGCCTAACTGTGTTAAGAGGACAAAGATCTTGATGAGTTCCCAAACAAGACATCATCGTCAGCGTCAGCATCTCCCAGAAGCAACCTATAATTTTACTCTTGCCTTAGACATTAATGGTTCCTTGACATTTGACATTTTAAAACGAGACATTGCTTTTTGCATGCCTTGTTGAAGTCCACTTATGTCTTTTGTCGGAACTGGGAGAAAGCCATCATTGAAATTACATGTATCATCTCCCACATTATGGAAAGTGATTGAAAGTCTGATGATAACCTTAGTCATCACATTGATATGAATATCAGAGCTTTTGTGCTCATAAAAATACAAATTGGTCATAATATCACAAAAATTTTGCATTGACAGAGGTCACTGGAACTTGAATAGTTTGATTAGCTTTGAGGAGCTTGAGCTTATGAGACATTAAGACGTTAGCTGTGACAAGTAATATACAAAAAAAATTAGGTACATTTGCAGTAGTCTCGAGATAGTTGAGTCTTTACTATACTTACACATACTGAAGAGTACTTGTAACCTGAAATAATATTCGGATTTGGAACTTTATTGAAAAATCCACATAAAGTTAGAATATGCAGTATGTTTCAAACTTGAACATTGTTATTTAGTAATTTCAGATTGTAGTTTTAAAAACTTGGAAATTTGTGGATTAATCCTCGTAAAGTTAATAATCTGCAATTATGAAAAAATGATATAATTAGTGCAGAATAGAGTTGCTGCAGTGGTTTGGAAGAGTTTGAATATTTTGGTAAATTTTTCATCCTTCATAATGTTTTCTTTTTTAGAGGGAAATGTAAATGAGTGAAAGCCAAGCTTGTGCACAGCAGGATGCTCAATTTTTCACAAATAACCTATGTCAATTTGACAGATGACTTATGTAGCAACCAGTGCTGCCAAGTAGCATTGTGATTATTGATTACTGATGCAAAACTCTTTCATTTCATGGAGAGATTAAAAGGTCATTGCATTCAATGGCTAAGGATTTACACTACAGGATTTGTCACACGACTCCGGAGATTAATACGGATGTTATATCACAAGTGGCAATCAATAAAACAATGTGGACTACTGATCAATCTGTGTCTGAACTTTGAAAACTATACTGAATGATTAATGATCTTATGAACTCCCAACTTTTAAACATGGTTTTGTTGTTTAGTTACTGTTGGCTTTGTATTGCAAAAGCAAGATATTCCCATGCATTGTGCATCTTTTGAGTTTGTTTTACAAAGATAAAAAAAGGTATGTTACCATTACCATATTTTGCAAAAAATGTAAAAAAGACTGATCATTTGCAGTCAGTGGTTAGAATGTCATGAGTAGACATGTGCAATCCCACAAATTAAGGAATACAGAGACCAGTGAAGGGCCTGGAAGGGATGCAACATATACCATGGTCATCCTTATAAAAGCACAGTAACTAACAGACGTGCACACTCTCCAGCAAAACATACGTGACCACACCTCAGAGCAACAGCCATGGAGAACAGCAGTTACCTTATGTATATATAAAAATCTTTGCCACTGCCCGTAGAGATGGAGGGGGGTGGGGGGGATTTCCAATCAGCTTCCAAGAAAAGACTTGGAGGTTAAGGTATACCTTACACTCATCTTTAGCTTGGTCCTCAAGGTGGTAACTGAGGCAGCCTCCTGCAGCAGGCATCATACAGGATGATTCCTTACTGTGTATCTCCATATCAAAGACCCCAGCAGATCACCCACACAGTTCAATTCTTCCAACAGACCGAAGGCCCGGCAGGAACCTGTACATTGCAACATTACCTAGGCATTAGATTTCATGGATTAGATTTTGCTCCAGTCTTAAAGCTGTACAAAAAATGTAGTTTGGGAAACTAGGTAGCAGATGGTTTGGGGAACCTTGAAGGCTCGGAAATATGAAACAGGTAGGGGTCACATTGATGAGTTGTTCGTTCCCTGATTGCTAACTATGTAGCTTGCAGCTATCACCACCCACAGTTGAATGGGATTATGCTGCATGAGGGGGAAGAAAAAAGAACTCCATTGACAAGATTAAACAAGGTCTCCTTCTGGGCTTTAATACCTTGTGCTATTACAATTCTTTCAGTTGTTCCTGTGACACTGGCAGATGGAAAATTTTATGGTATGCAGTGATTGCTGCATAAAAGTTAAACTGGTTTTAGTTGGTACCCAGGTGTATACTTGTAATGTCTTCTTTTATAGCCATTTGTTCTTGCTTTTATGTCCAACTGTTATATCCAGTTTCAGATCTTTGCAAACTGGAATTTTAATGTTTAGACATAAATATAGATCTTTTTTTCCACTCTACCAGGAATATCAGTAGATAAATATCCAGACAGTCTAAAACTTTTATCTAGTAAATTTGTTAGTATCTCTGAAAACTAAAGTTGAACTTCCAAGCATTAAAGCAAGGTTAATTTCATATCACTTTAACAGTTATTTTAAAATTGTGTTCCGTTGATTAATTGGCACCCATGCTGTCAGTAACCAAGGCTGTCCAGGAGTAATATGAAGGATGAGTGATCTTTGGTACCCAACACACCCGGGACATTGAAACATAAATGTTTGGGTCTTCCCATAAAGTTGATTTAATTTCTAACTAAGGGGTGAAAACTTCTCACAGCATTTGATTTTATGGCCCATCCCAAATATCTTGCCTCTCCAATGTTTTTTTGCATAAAGTTATTACTGGGCGCTCTATAGTATGGCACCCCAGCTTTCCTATGGTGATTTACAATGTTGGAAACCCTGCTGGGAAGCCAGGTAAGGCCTTTATTCCGTTCACTAATGCTGTGCTTTGTATTTAGAGCCACCAGTAAATCTCTCTACCTGACATTATATCCATGTACAGGTGAAATTTTCTGACGATTTATGAGGCTATTCCCGTCTTTATTACGCAAGGTGCACACAGACAGCATGTGACAACTTTTAATGTTTGGATGTTACCTGTAATCTCAAGAATTAGGGCAAAAGTGAGCAATGTCTGTCTTTCTTCTTTCATTTCAAATGTGCTTCTAGATTAGATTTCTTATCTGATGGTGAAACATTGTGAAATGCAAATTTCCTTTCGTCATTTCATCAACAATTGATTCTTCAGATCAAAGCCAGTTTCTAGAACAATCTGAAACGTACAAAATTAATCTTCTTACACGTGTAAACAACAAAGTTTTCCAAAGTGATTACTGAACTTAAGTTAGTTTTTTTAAAAGAAACTGTTCTTACCATATCACTTAATTAGTGGTGATACTTGCTTAACACAAGAAGGTCTGAAGGGGCTGGGATTTCAAATCTGTAGTATGTACACTGCCATTTATATTAACTGTAAACCCACCCACCCTTCTAATGTCCGAATATGACTTTAAGGACTGGTGGTTTTGTACTTTTAGATTGATTCTGTGGTGATAAGCTCAGTATGCATGTTTTATGTAATGTTGGTGGCAAGTTTAATAGCTGTAGACCCATCTGAAAGGTAACTGCACTTCAATTGATGCATAACTTCATTCATTCACAATTTATAGGGTTTCTATACTGTAACACAATACACTTCTCAAATATCATTGGATGATTAAATAAACAAGACAAAGTTGGTTGGAGAAAAGATGCTTACCTGCCCGGTAATAACTCTGAATGAAACTATATATAAACCATTTGGTCAACTAATGAGGTCAGAAAACTCAGTATGTGAGAAAAAGATATTTTATTAAAAATAAAGTATGACCATGGAATAGAATATCTAGAACACAGATGCTCCCAGGTACACAATGATCCCAGTGCACGACAAGAGTCATGGCACTACAGTAACCTCCATGCCATAGTTTGAGCCCAGTCTGCCCCTAGGGTGGGTAGGGAGCCTCAGAAGTCTACTCTGACCAGACTTCTGCCATCTGCTTGGCCAGCCAAGCATGTCATGATGGTGATTAGATTTTGGTTTTCAAAATGAAAAGGCTTATCAGAGAAGAGTTTAGTGAAAAATTTATGAAGTGGAGACACCGGAAAGAGGTGGATAAGAAAAGAGTGAGAGTTAGGTGTATGTGGAATAAGGATAAGAAGAAGAATGAGCAGAGAGAGAGAAAGAGAGAGAGCATCCAACTGGTGCTTTTGTCAAGACTCTTTGGCGTTACAAAAGCCATAAGGCGGCAATGAACTGGTTCTTCTTGACAGCCATATGGGGAATCTTTATCCCACTGCACCCTCTGCTCAATAGATAGTCATCCCAACCCACACATGAGCCATTGCAGGGGAGGAAAAAAAAAGTTAACCGCTTTTCAAAATCTGGCAAGAATATTATTCTGACCCCCTTCAGAGTTTTGGTCACTTTTGTCAATATCCCCACCGATAGTGACGGATGCCCACAGAAGACATAAGCGCCACCGGGCTTTGAAGATGTGCCGCAGGCTAAGACTCCAGGAATAAAAGCTTAGAAAGGCTCAGGGCTGGACTCCCCGCTGGGGGAGGCCAAGCCCGTAGTGAGGGGGGCCATTGTATGTCCCTCTCCACAGCTAATTACCATGGCTTAGACCCAGGGAGAAAAACACCATAAAAGGCAATTGTGTTCTACTTCAAAATGTTTTTTCTTTGTCTATGTATAGGTGGGTGTCTGTGTTTATGTGTTTTGGCAAGGACTGAAAAAGGGTAATATCCCCAGCACCCAGTACATTAGTACCTGGGTACGGCTTTCTGCCACCATTTGTCCATTATAGCATGCTGTAAAGTACAAACATTTTATTCTGATGGTGCTTAGGTATCTTAGGCTGCGGTCACACCAGAAAGTTGTGCCGGTCACACCAGAAAGTTGTGCCGGTATAACTTCCGATATATCCGTACATTTCAGGTCTGAACGCGCTGTTCCAGCATAAATTTTGGGCTCCAAATGAAATAGCTATTTCCATAGAAAAGGTGGGATTAGTGTTCCGGAATAGGAGATAGTATGTAAGTGTAGCAGTGACTCCTGAGCAATATAAAGAATATTGTTATGATGTTTTGCACAAGCATAATAAATTGTGTGGTTATATGGGGTGTGACAGACGTAATTTATAGATTCAGTTCCTGGACAGTAATTATGACGAATGAAAAAAACTAGTGGAAGAATAGTGATGAATTGACTAAAGATTTGAATATGTATCAAGAAAGTGCCATTTCTGTCAGCACGACTGAGTTAAAAGGAACAATAATGTCCTCTGTTAGAACACACCAGGCACTGACAGAACACGCTAATAGTGACGAATGAAAAAAATTAGTGAAGATGAGTGAAGATTTGGCTAAGGTTTGAATGTTTTAAAAGTTATGATAGTTCAGAGGATCCCTATTAAAAAGGCTGAGCAATAACATGGTGACTGTGTCCAAACACTTCACTCTGGCAAGTCACATGAGCTACAGGTGAAGCAGCTTGAGGCTCTTCCTACTAATTGCTTCCCAGGTCCTTCCATTCCCTTGTCCACAGCCTGGGGCAGTTTAAGGACCACAGCCAGCTCTTTCCTAGAAGGAACATTTGCTGTCTGCCAGTTATTTTCTTTTTCTCAATCTCCCCTGCCTGAATAAATGTCAGGTCTGAGTCTGTCCTAAGGCTATATGCTTCAGCATTGCTCCTCAAATCCCATTTGTCAGAAGACAAAGACGCAGTGACCTTATTGGTTTGGGGTTCACTCCAGCTTCAGACAAATGTTATTGGACTGCTAACCCAATTAAAGTTCTTTATTTACTACCAGTAATAATAATAATAATAATAATAATAATAATAATAATAATAATAATAATAATAATAATATATCTTTATTCGTACTCTAGGGACAACCACAACTTTCACACACCAATTCAACACTGCATGACATCATGGCATACAGTGTACCGGATTATGTTTCATGGGCCGTAAGCTAAGGCATATTTATCGGCATTAGCACGTGACCAGTTTCAAACCCATATGACGCGGATATATGTCGCTGCTCGATGCTCCAACCATTTGGCCACAGAGCAGGGCATATATATATCTGTTTGCATGTGGTAGAGAACATTATCCTCATATCATATGTTAAATGTATTCATAATTTCTTGACTTATGTAATTATTACCCAACAGGAAAAATCAATATTAACCACTCCAGAATAACATCTTAAAAGATTGCATTGTGATTATTCCTTTAACCTAATATTGATATCCATAATAAAAAGCTCCCTAGATTGCAGGTGATAAAATATGTAATACAGGTTCCGTTAAAGCAAGATTATTGAAACGTTAAAAATACAGCAGAATAACTTTTGTACTAGACTGACCCTCTTTCCCCCAGAATTATAGGCGTTGACCAAGTCGGTCAATATTCTATATTTGTGTGTGTTATTACATGTTATTACATGTGCCCGGAATGTCCCGACAAGTGATCCCATCAAATTTCAACAATTGGGAGTCAATGTAGTGTAATTCTATAACATATATACCAATATACTATAGCAATATGTTTTGCTAATTTAAATTGAGCATCATACTTTGTGTGCAGCTTCATAGCTACTGGCCGCAAACATATTTTATGGTATTACTATAACTGCCTTATTTAAACTAATAAACCAGCTAATTGCATATCCAATTACATGTGTAAATATATAGGCAGTTAATATATGCATATATTTAAAACTGACACAGTTATCATGTATATATGTACATTGTGTTGTTTGCTCTGTTGTAGATCGTCTGAGCTGCTGTCACTCTCCAGTCCCAGTAGTCACGTGAGCAGTAACCATAGCTCTCCACTACATCCTGGCAACGACAACGGAAACCTGCCTAGAGCTGTGCAAGGAAATGGCACCATCGCAGGTGAGTTAGTCCTCTACCTCCTGGGCATATACAGTTCTTCTACTGGGTAGATCTTAGATATGATCTTAGATATGATATCTAATGAATGGAGTTATGACTCGGTTCAAGCTCTAGTCACGTCCTTTTATAAAGCTATTTCTCATATTAATCTTCTCCTTAAGTTTTAAATTGTATACTTGTTTCATATCTAACTTGCTTTTTGTAATAATTCATTCTTCTTGTTTTATAAAAGTCTTAATTGTCATCCAATATTAATTATACAGATGTAATATTAGTAGTGTTAGGCCAAAGATTGGCTAGAGTCAGTCAGCAAGACTCCTCCCCCCTCCCCCCTTCCTGATCCAATAATCGATAGCCGAGTCCTGTTATAGAATTAGAAGCTGGTATAATTTTGTGTTTTATGTAGTGCTTATAGCAACTATTACAGTGACCATTTATTACTTGGGATACAAAAATAATTGTCTAAAACGAGGATAAATATTGTGATAGTTTAGAACTGTTATATTCACATCACACATAAGACCGTCACTCCTGTGGTGCCTATAAAGTTTAATTATTTTCCAGAATTTTGCTTAAGAAATTTCATCCGATTATTAATCACTAATTGATTGAGAGTGAATTTGACATCAAATCCAGTAATCAATTGTAATTTGTATCCACTTCCAACCACTAATTGTTAGGCCTCAACATTCTAGTTGTTATTATACTTGGATTACCTATGTCCAAAGGTAAACTCTTTAAAAAAGTAAATTGTATGCATATCTTTTAGCTCTATGTTTGTCTTGCCCGTGTAACAATATTCTTATTGGGAATTGCTGAACAGAGCTTACCAGCATTTTTCTTCAGTTTTCAAAAATAGAAAAAAATTACTTTAAAAAAAAAATTATTCTAGATAACTTTTGCTGCAGGTGTAACCATCTGCCTAAAGACCGGGATTTCCCCTTTATCTGCTCAGAAAAGAATAGTTTAAGCCATAGACTATTACCATAGGGTGCTCTAAAAGTCATCGTTCTATGCTAGAAATCCCTTTTGTTGACAGCCGGTCAAGGGTTAGCACAAAGCCACATTTTCTGCTTTATCCTTAAAGGGGAAAGAGGAAGTTTCATTCAAAGGCAAAGAAGGGGACATCCTTTAAAGGATTGTTTGTTTTTCTTCCACCATTCCTTTTGTTGTAGTAGCTGGACCATTAAATTGCTGACCTGGGCTTTGGTTAGAGCCTCTGAAAGTTTGCAATCCATCGGCCTTTTCTGTTATGGCAACCCATTATTAGAATTTTCCTTGCCGAGGCTTTTGGATGGTTTGATGTAATTGCCAGTTTGACCGTTTCTGGACCGGAGGGATTTACCTCACAGGTGGCAAGGACCTTTCATCCTAGGTAAATCCAATCAGCACTGTTTATGGTAAAAATCCCCTCAACCATGGCCAAAGGTTAATTGTGAGGCAGGATTTGGACACAAATTTTGGGTGGAACCTGTACATAGGAAGTGTGCCTGTTGGGTGGGTGCCCAGATGTTTAGATATAGGAAAACTAGGGAGCAGCCTGAAACAGGTTGTGCAAGAGGCATATATATCAGGGGTGACAGCTTTCATTTTCATTCCATTCCTCTGAGTCAATGCAAACCTATTACATGTTGCACATCAGA
>JAAUYG010198489.1_pt1 | contig 16636 bp, 12 predicted proteins | sample 7278091 | NCBI WGS metagenome assembly JAAUYG01 (sample SAMN14350201, study PRJNA611818) | marine sediment metagenome | isolation source: surface marine sediment (0.6m) | place: French Polynesia: Moorea | collected 2018-08 | reverse complement strand
CATTTATCGATTTTGGTGTCTGTAAGGCTGGTGTCGTCTGTCACAGATAATAAAGGAATCGTGTCGCGTGTTGCCTCAATGGCGTGTCGCATGTCGATTTTAAGATTGTGGCGTGTCACTGTGTCAAATTAAGAATCGGCTGTGTCGAATTTAGGTATCTGGGGCCCTAATGTACACATTTCCTCTGCTTTTGATCAAAGTGATCTAACTAGAAGTTTTAGAATGTCTTTATTACCGAATGGTTTTACAGCAGATTAATGTGTTTTGCTAGTTCACTTCCCTTTGTGCATGATTCCATCTTTGACATGAAATTACCACCCTAAATGTTTGGCCCAGTTTAGCCACCTAGTCACATGTTGCAAACCCAAATATGAAATTGACTTACATTCATAATTTCATACAATACTGATACATACATACACCAGTATAGATATCCCTTACCATTGGCCATTACAGCCTGCACAATATCACTATTAGCATAATGCATCGATACAAAATAATAATCGAGTTTGTTAGTACAGGAGGCTTACCCGTTGTGTTGGTGGCATACCATCTGTATTGAGGTGACTATAAACTGCTGTCATAGCCTGAGATTACTGGCCTGTCAGTAGAGCTTTAGCTGTTCAGAGGTGCAAATGTTCAAAGAAAAAAAGCAAAGGTACTCCAAGGTTCTAAATAACAGGCGCCAGTCTGATTTCCCAGTTCTGGAAGAATCTTACCTTGGCACCTGAAGGGCTTGGTCTAGCGGATTCACTCAAAAGGGCTCATCTGTATAAAATCTAAGTGCTTCCTAAGGTCCTTCATAAAGTTTGCCCTTAGCCTATACATTCTGCTATACCTAAACAATCCAGAGTTTTAAGTTTGGAGTGGTTTCATGAAGTTTGGCCCCCCACTTCTACTGCTGCTGCTGCCTCACAAGGAATCAGTATAGCACCTGTGCTGGAGCCTTGATTTCCTTTCTCCTAGCATCCAGGAAGTTGCAGTGTGGATAGATTATGTATGTAGGCCATCTGGATCTTTTAGCAGAAGGGATTCTGAGGCCTCTCTGGAAGGCTGCAGGCACCAGAGTTTCTGTATGTAGTCTGCTATTATCCCTCCATCTGGATCAGACTCTGGCAGGAGAGAGATGGAAGAAGAAATTCCAGGAATATTTATTAGATTGAATACAACATTGTACAATCCATTGTCAGTTACGTTCTGATCTTTCACCAAAGAACATCACACTATTTTCAAGGTATTAACTGGATTATCTGTTTGGAATCTCTCACATTTTGACCAATGATTTGGTTTATGGCTTGTCTGTGGGCTCCATTGGATTATATTTCTCTTTTCATCATCTGCCAGTAACCTGGCACTGTGTTTTACCAGATGCTTGTGGATATAACAATTGTGGATATTGTATCTAGACTAGAGCACCATATTTGGAAAGCCATGCTTCCGTGGGAGAAATCATAAAATCTGTTTTATCGTGTTTATGGGTTGGCGATTGAGTTCCCGAATCTGACCTCACTCTGATCAGAAATAGCCAGAGACCAGAAAAAGAGGGTTTATGTCAAGATCTGGATTTTATTCCATGTGGCAATACCAGGAATTGAGGCTAAGGAATCCATGGGAGAAACCTTATTGTGGTACCTCGAGCAATTCTTGTTATAAAGAAATTCCTTGCCTGGGAGAGGCTGCAAGTACCTTGTGAATAATACCTCGTTTCGCTGAATCTATTCATTCTGGTGGAATTCTGAGCATACCTAACTTACTACAGTTCCCACAATGGAGGGCTAAGAGCCATCTTAGAAGTCTGTTAGTATTAGCTGATCAGCCAATAAGGATACACAAAATTACGCTGCTGTCACTTGATGCACCAAGTTCGTTTCTGGAGTTGGCCAGTAAGTTATGCACAAACCAGCTGGTAAATAAAACTTTGTATCTGAAATTAGAACAACATCGATCTTTAGAATCATTCCTAATCAGCCACAATTAAAGATTACGCAGCTGGATATGACTGGGCCAAACCATAGTATTTGTGCCTAGGTATGATGTAGACTTCGTCCGGTTGTTGACCAAGGATATATACACCAGCGACGACAACACCAGGACGATGCCTCGGGCGGGTAGTGGGGGCGGCGCCGCCTCCGGGGGCGGTCTATCTCGTCAGGACTCCGACGATACAAACCTGACCCTGAACATCGGCAATGTGCCGGAATACACCTTGCAGAGATCCGTGGTGGGCATGATGACCCCTTTCAGTGACATCGGATCGCCCGATGTCAATGGGTTTATTCCACCTTGGGCAGAGTGGGATTTCAATGAGTGGGAGAACTGCACAGACAATGAGCAGATGATGATGGTGAGTTTGGAATGTTGCTCCAGGCTTTCCGTAACACCAGCAAACTAAACAAAATGACCGAGCCATGTTATAATGTTCCAGGTGTATAGTGATGGTTTATTTACCCTTTATTATTGAGTGAGAAATGCTGAAATTTACTCGGCTGTCACTATAATCATTCTAAATTGATGAAACAAAATTATTTCCGTCAGTTTAATATCAGTGACATAGTCTCTCTTTATTTAAACCCTCTTCCAGTTCTATGATATACTGTAGGGTATTAAAATGTTCAAGTCTTAGCCATACTACATATGTTTACATCTTCTCAGGACAGAACTTATACTCAAGTAAGACTCACTGTCCATTAATTGTTAGGGCAAGTTGTTAAAACGCGTTTATAACGTAGCACTTTTTTGTCTGTTTCCAGTTACTGCCACCAGAATCATTTCTAGTGTAAGATTGGTTAGGATTGGTTAACTGTTATACTTATACACTGTTACTTTTACATGATCTACATAAGCCGATCTACATGGACAATATTTTATGTTATATAATACAGTATTTGCTGAAAGTTACATGTGTGCACTCATGACTTACTTATGTGCGTAGAAGTAGGAATTGATGTTGCCATACCATGAATTTTCTACTGCCTGTTCAAAGATTCCCTCAGCCAGATACTTGCTATTATTTTACATTGCAAATAACAGGCCGAAAATTCATCCATTTTAAAAACAAAATTCGAATAGTTGCATGAAGTTAGAATGATTGCATTTATTGGGTTTGAACATGTCACCTGTTCTTCAAATATACCATAATTTGTATATACAGGGCGCACTGTTTAAGTTCGGTGAAAATCAAGATGTGGTTTATGTTGATATGAAGGGGAATCCTACAAATTTGCTGTTGCCAACATATCAATATACAGTGTCATCCCTGCATTATAAGACCACCCCTTCAGCCAGAAAAAATCTGGTCTTAAATGAGAGGTGGTCTAAAAATGTAGGGATATTTATAATATATTGAAAGTATGAGAATGGTGTCACTTATAGCTGGTCTTAAAACGGAGGAATAAATGGAGAGGTCTTAAATCGCGGGGACCACTATATGGAGATTAACCCGATTGGTAGCTACACCTGTGTCAGATACCTTGTGCTATAGGTGTGCAGGCCCAGGCAGTAGTGTTATATATTGTATGTGGCTGTTGATTGCTGCTGTCTTGATTGCATATATATGCAATGGTGTTAGCAGGGGAAGCAGTGAGTTTGCCATTCAATGCACCCTGACCCAGCCCGGCAGCCTAGGCCAGGCAGGCTGTACCAGGGAATGAGATGCCTGGCCCAATCTGCTGTTGCTGCCTCGGTCTGCAGACAGAGGCTAGCCAGGGGAGTCAGATGAAATATTCATCACCCCCAGAGAGTGGCTGGGCTCCGGGGGCCAGGGCAGGTGGCCGGCGGGTGGGGCTGTTGAGGTAAGGGACAGCCTTAGACCAGGACGGGGCTGTCACCAGGGACTACGGAGGTGGACGCCTGGAGGTGGATGCCAGAAGGTGGACCCACAGGGCAAGATGTCACCAGGGATTGGAAAGACCTGAGTTGGGGGGGAAGAATAGAACAGGAAATTTGAACTAGCTGGGTGCTGTATGAGTCCAACTGGGAATCAAACATATAATACTTTGATTATCACAGCTGACTGGACATCTGTGTTAGGGTTGGTGGAAGATAGCTGGGAAGATGTACAGTGGGTACATTGAGCCTGCTGGGTGGGGTTCTCTGGTGCAGCCTGTGTGCTTGCTCATGAGTCATTCATTACCGGTACTACTAAACTATACTCAAGACAACATTATGAGATCATCTTATAAGCTGCGGTACGTAGCGTTTCTCTCTTTTGAATCCATGTTTCCTGGATCTGAAGATTTTACACCTGAATTTTGACATAATTAAAATAAACACTTTTGACCTTTGCTAGTCCGAGTGGTAGAAGGTTTAGGGAAATTCGGGTTACTGATATGGTCAGAGGTAGCCGCAGCCACTGCTTACCCAGGCAGCTGTTGTCATGGTCACATTGGTGGCTTAGTGTCCAGCTGCTGCAGCACAGCTGCCTGTGTATACCTTAGTACATGTGCCCAGCATCCACCATTAGACACTGAATCTGCCAACCAATAAGGTTAGACTAAGTGTCTCCCACCCAGCCCTCCCCAAGTTTTCTATTTCCAAGAAGGAGGCTATCTATGTGTACCTGCTGTAAGTGGGTTGATTCGAGCCAGATTAATATACCATATTTATTATATTACAAGCACAGACCCTTAGATAAATGTGCTGTATGATTTTAAATGTACCCAATAGCATATCCGCAATGTCTCGGCACTTTGCTAGGAGAGAAAGGTATTACCTTCAGTTGTAAACATCGTTTTTAACAAAGTGAACCATCCAAATTTCTAAAGGCACAATTGCTAACGTAAGGAATACGTTTGTGTAAAATTCTGATGATGCAAAATTTTAGTTACTGATTAGTCATACACTTCCCGCTAGTCAGGTGAAAGCGAAATTCCACTGCATTCACTATACACCTGAATGAGTTCATCACACATACATTTATAAAGCTTTGAACGCTCGCTGCACCGGTCTTTCACAACACACCGGGTTTTTAGGGTCAATGATGATGTTAAACTACGAAAATGTCCATTAACCCTGTGTATAAAACATGGAAATATCCATTAACCCTTTATGACATATTACAGGCATTATTTTTCTGGAATTATGTGTTTTCCATGTTATGTGGCCATATTTGAATTTTTTCGGGCATGGGAACCCAGGGTATGTGCATTGCAATGGGAGCCGGGGAATGTAATTTGTCTGACAGCCTCTGAGTCGCATTCTACCGGCAGAAGTATAGCTTGCTTCTGCTAGCTGCATGCGGTTACCATAGCAACTGGCATCAGTCCAGATCTGCGTTACAGAATTTTTACCTGGGAATTATCCTGATTATCAGTCACACTGTACTTAATCATGTTACTCATGGGACTTTATTGTTACCGTTATTATTTATTTATTTATTTATTTTTGTTGTGGGTGGGTGGGTGCTAAATACAAACCAGAATGATGTATAAATATATGCAAGATATAGATCAGGTGGTCGAATTTTAACGTCAACTAATGTTAAAATGCCGAGAGTTCAGTACTAGAATGATTAGGGGTTGGTTAGGTGTAATGCACTCATTGCCTCGGCTATTGGCATGTCTGCCGTTGCACTGTAAAAGCCGACCTACCATAGTACAGTACAGTGGAAACTCTGAATTAAAACCACCTGTGATCAAGACCAAAGTCCGGTGGTCTTACCTCGGAGGTGGTCTTTAAATTCTAAAATGACATCATACTGGTGCAAACCTGTGGTTATCCTGTAAGTGGTCTTAATTCTGAGATTGTCGTATTTCCAGGATGGTCTTTAAAGGCGGAATTCTACTGTATGTACCAGGCTACCTGTCTGATATAAACCGGGCTCTCCATGATCTGACTATCCTACAATAAAGATAAGCTTCATACAGAGTATTAGTCATAGAACGCAGTGACTCCCGGTCGTTATTTAACCATCAGTCAATGGAATGTAGTCAAACGCTGAGTTCATCCTTGAGCAGGATGAAAGCGGAGGCAGGGTGGCTGTGGGGTACAAGATTCCAGGTTTGTTGGGACAGTCAACTGAGTCACTCGCCGACGTCTGCTGTTTAAAGTCGCGAAGGTTCTCTAACTTGCCGTGTTGTTTTCTGTCGTTGCAGGGTTCTGTGGACTCCACCTACAGCCAGCCATCATCCGACCTCTCCTTGGATGAGGAGAAGGATAAGGAGGCGCTGCGGCGCGAAACAGAACGACAGGCTGTCAACCAGCTTGAGAAAGCCAAGGTAAACCCCAGTTGTTGTCAGATATGAGTGGTAAGGTGACATAACGGCCATATGAAGATAGATATACCATCTTTATTCTGTAAATGGCCCATATTCTGATACCACGAGAATGGCCTGGTACTTTATACAAGGCATTGTCCATAGATGATAGATATTACCCGGTAGTTGCATCTCCAGTATACGATCATGAGCCTTCGAACCTCAGGGAGCTAAACATGATCTTCCATTCATTATTGGCGACTTATAATGACTCTTACCATCCCCAAATGTTTCTAGTAGCTCTATAAATTTCCTGAATTAAAGTTTTTGTACAAAAAGAAACCAGTTCCATGATTTGGTGGGATCTAGCATTAAAAATTACTGTCCAGGCATCCACTATTATTGCAAAGTTGGAGTTTGATCTGAAACGTTCCTCACTTTCTCAGTGCCCTATTGGCTGTTTGCTTTTGAGACCTCTGGAATTTGTTTATTTCAGTCCCAATCAACATTACATGCAATCTCCATTAACCCATTTCATACGTTTACCTTCCATCAGTTCAAGCCAGTGGCTTTCGCCGTTCGCACCAATGTGGCTTATGATGGAACCCTGGACGATGACTCGCCAGTTCACGGTAGTGCAGTCTCCTTCGGTGTCAAAGACTTCCTCCATATAAAAGAGGTGAGTGGTACACCACAGCGATATACCAGTCTGACCATCATGACAGTGGTAACATACCACAGTCTTACCATGGTGATAATATACCACAGTCTTAGTACAGTGATGCACCACAGTCTTACTATGGAAATATGCCACAGTCTTACCACAGTAATGTACCACAGTCTTACCACCGTGATGCACCACAGTCTCACCACTGTAATATACCACAGTCTTCGCACAGTGATACCCCACAGTCTTACCACGGTAATATACCGTGATATACCACAGTCTTACCACAGTAATATACCACAGTCTTACCACGGTAATATACCACAGTCTTACCACAGTAATATACCACAGTCTTACCACAGTAATATACCACAGTCTTACCACGGTAATATACCACAGTCTTACCACGGTAATATACCACAGTCTTCGCACAGTGATGCCCCACAGTCTTACCACGGTAATATACCGTGATATACCACAGTCTTACCACAGTAATATACCACAGTCTTACCACAGTAATATACCACGGTCTTACCACGGTAATATACCACAGTCTTACCACAATGATACAAAAGTCTTACAACAGTTTTATGATAGCTTTATGTAAAAGCATCCTGGAGAATAAAGAAATGGGCCAGCTACCATATGTAATATATTCCTGCAAGGTTGGCAGTATACCTTGTATGGATCTTTTGCATGTGTGACATTCCTTTATGCAGTAGAGTAGATTTATTTGTGTGATGAAGATCATTACCGTCAGGCCTAGCTTTTAAATCACTTTTATACTGAACCTTTGAGCATGATCTTGCGTACAGCACTCCTGAGCTTTGTGTTTATTTATTTTATTTTCCCCCCGACAACAGAAGTTCAACAATGACTGGTGGATAGGTCGCTTGGTGAAGGAGGCGTGCGATGTTGGCTTTATACCCAGTCCTTTCAAACTAGAGAGTCTCAAACTACAGCAAAGCCAGTCCAAGGCAGGGAAACCCTACTCTAGGTATGTAAACAAACAAAACACGGGGTCCCTCTCGTTATTAGAGATCGCTGAGGGACCGTGTGTGAAATTGTGGTCTCATTTGGAGATGGTCTTTACAATAAAAGTCTGAGAGTACCTGGAATCGCCTATTGGGACCATACGAAGTGGTGATATAATCAGGGCGGTCTTAAAATTAATTGTTGCAAAATAGAGGGAACGCTATGTAGACAGAGCATTAATCGGTAGACGTAGATCATGTCGGTGGTTTTCTGCTCAACTTTCCTTGAAGCTCACACGGCAGTGAAGAGTCTAGAGGAGGGTGTAGACAGACGGTTTATAATCTAGAAGTTCGTTGCTTGCTTCAAATATTACCTCGGAAGCCGCTCTCTATGGCAATCCAACATCCATTGCTGAAGCAAAGACAGCAAAGCACTTAACTGGTGCGAGAATACATTATACAAATTTCAGGATGACCAAGAAATTTTAGGCAGAATTTTCCATGGCAAATACAAAGTACTAGTAGGAGTTTATGTGAATTCCTTTGTTTGACTGTGCGGTTTACTAGGTTTCAGTAACGTACTGTGCAATGACCGTACTATTTGTGTCTGTTGCAGTAAAACCAACTCCACATCTAACATTGAGAATATCCTCAACACGAAGCCTTCGTCTAACTCCCGTGGGTCGACTCCGCCTACTCCAGGTTGGTTTGCCTTGTAAACCCGTTATATGCAGCCCCATTAATAGGGGATTGTAGATTGGATTATGGATTCCAATAGAAAGAAATGAACTAGCCAAAGGTCAAATATATCGTTGCAAGGAAGAGGTAAAAAAAAGTCTGTAGATGTTTCCTACTGGACACAAGGATTGGCAGGAACTTCTTTCAGTCCTACACTTTACAAAAAAGGATGATCTGGTATGTCAAAGCAGGTACTTTGATGTGAGAACTTGAAACACTTGTTTGCATTCTACCACTGTACACTGTAGACAGCTTACGTAGTACCGGTAGTAGAGATACAGTAAAACCTGTCTTGAGAGACCACTGCCATGAGAGACCACCTGTCTTGAAGTTCTCCAATTCAGTGTAAATGGACCTGTCAGTAAAGACCACCTCTCTTGAGAGACCAAATTTTTATGGCCAAGGGGACAGTCATTCAGGACAGGTTCTACTGTACTCCATAGAGACAGCTGTAACTGCTATACACAATTGTAGATGGTTACTGACAGTGTATTCCCCCCCACCACCACCCCCACCAGGTGTGGAAGCTGACCAGAACGGGGTTGACAGTAACCTGGGAGAGGACAGTGATAGCCTGGGGAACCCTCGCACCAGCAAGACTAGCATCGCGCCACCCACCAAGGAGAAACGCAAACCTTTCTTTAAAAAGGTGAGGCTTCATGTCGGACAAAGTCCTTCACCTTGCAACATGTGCAAAACAATCCGCGGCCCAGAAACAGCACAGATTTTTGCCACATGTATCATTTTCAGAAATGCCTCTTCTTGATAAATTCTGAAAGCTTCTTCAAAGACATGATAGCAGAAATTTTGATACTTGTTAGTACTTGTTAGACTTATTAGTACTGTATAGAGTTTATAGAAGTTTTAATGGAAACATCATGGGCTTAAGACCAATCTGTGAACCGTGTGCATCCCAATGCTCATGCTGTGGAGCCTCTGTTGGTTGATACAATCAAGGATTTAGCTGTGAATGTTGGCTGAGCGTTTTATGGATGACCGTTATCTGCTTGTTTTCTCCCCACCCAGTCTGAGAGCATACCCCCGTATGAAGTCGTGCCTTCAATGAGACCGGTAGTATTAATAGGACCTTCACTCAAGGGCTACGAGGTGACCGATATGATGCAGAAAGCCATCTTCGACTTTCTCAAACATCGATTTGAGGGGAGGTAAGACAGGCCAGCCACTGTGTGCAAGTGATCTTGATCAAAAGAAATAACAGCCAATTAGAATGATTGCGCCGCAAAGCATGCTAGAAATAAATAGTTGCAAGTTCTTATTCCCTAATAGTAAGAAAAGTTGCCACTGCAATGGTTAGTTTCGATTTACATATTAAATCATTTTTGGGGTAAGAAGTACTGAAGTTTATTATTCAATAAATGATGTTATTTTTTTTTTTGCGAGAGTAAATATTAGTTTTAGGTTTACCACATATAATTATGTAGCAAAAAGACAGTAATGGAAAATGTATTCCTGGGATATGTATTTTAGATGTATTTTTTCCTGAGGGTTTCCCAAAATAACTGTTTGGTTCTATTCCCACCTCTCAGAATAACCATCACGCGGGTAACGGCTGATATTTCGCTCGCCAAACGCTCACTACTGAATAACCCCAGTAAGCGGGCGATAATGGAACGCACAAACAGCAGATCATCTTGTATCGGTAAGTTGGTCTGTGTAGTTTGTGCTATTTGAACGAATAGGGAAGATCTCAGTTGCTCTAGATGGTATACTGCTGAAACTTGGATAGAAACGGGGTGGAAAGATCATGGGCAAGTTTCTAAAACCATCTGAAGTCTATAAGTGAACGAAGTAATCATTTGGCAACCACGGTTTCTTCCATGTTAAAGATCAGTTTAGACTTAGGCATGTTAAGATTTGTAGGAAACCAAGCCATGTGCTGTGTAAGCAGTAAACAGATCCATCTACCTCTTTCTGCTACTGAACAAGACTGTGCTTTATAAATTCAAATTCAGAACTGAAACGTTTGTTGCCGGTCGAGATTCAATATTTACCCTATGCTGGGTCTTTGCAGCCGAGGTACAGGCCGAGATCGAGCGAATATTTGAGTTGGCACGCACATTACAGCTCGTGGTTCTCGATTGCGACACCATCAACCACCCCTCCCAGCTGGCTAAGACGTCACTGGCCCCGATCATCATCTACCTAAAAATCTCCTCGGCTAAGGTACGCTAGAAAGTTCAAAACAACTGGCTATATGTAGAGTGTGCATGCAGAAAGGATTGTTGGACCATAAGTATTCCAACGGAAATAGTAAAAGTAAGAAATGAAAATGAAAGAGATTATACCTTAAATACCTTCCAAAGGAAATAGTAAAAGTAAGAAATGAAAATGAAATAGATAATACCTGACCGCAAAGTACATAATCTCCGTGAAAATTGTTATTTGTGTATTTTTGATTCAAGGATATTCTAAAAAAAAACAAGTATCTTATGCTTGAAATCCATTGTGTTGAAACAGACTTCCGCCGAAAAAAAATGTCTGATCTTTTTAGTGCTTTGTCAGACTTCCAGTGTCAAGGAGCTGATGGAGACATAAATCTTCCAGATGTAACACAAAGTGAATTTTCTCAAATGATGATAATCAGGAATTAACGGCATGTCTTGTCTCTATTTTGGTTTTTTTTTTTTTTCACCGCTGTGATATATATATATTATTTCCAGGTCTTACAGCGACTTATAAAGTCCCGAGGAAAGTCTCAGAGCCGAAACATGAATGTACAGCTGGTGGCTGCAGATAAACTCAATCAGTGCAATCCGGTAGGTTGGAGTACACTCAGAGTTTAAGTGTACTCATCCGGGTGTATTCTAGGTACAGGTGTACTCATCCGGGTGTATTCTAGGTACAGATGTTCTCGTCTGGGTGTATTCTAGGTACAGGTATACTCCTGTGAGTGTGTTCTAGGTCCAGGCTTACTCTTGTGGGTGTACTCTAGGAACAAATGTACTCTTCAGAGTGTATTCTAGGTACAGGTGTACTCATCTGAGTGCATCGTTGGTACTAGTTTACTCATTTGGTATATCTTAGGTACAGATGTACCCATTAGTGTACAATTTATTATAGTAGTAGAAATGTAAAAAAAGAGTCACAGTATAATCTGATTTTCCAAAATGTTTTTGACTATCTGGCAACAAATTGCTGTACCTGACTAGCTAAAGAAAAGCAGTGCTTTAGGATTCATCAGGGCCGAACACCTGGAGTTTCTTCTTTATTGTGAACTGCTTACCTATTTACAATCAGAGAACTTTTAGAATTGCTTTCTTTTGATACATATGTCATCAATGAGATTCGAGTTTTAAGTGACAGACAGATGTATAGCTTATTTCTCATGTGCAAGCATAAGACATGTATAAAAAGCATTCGATATATGATGTACATTGAACATCAAAATAACTGTGGTCCAGAAAGCCTAAGACTGTCGAGCCAACTGTTCAACATACAGCACTTGCTATGCAATGTATTGCTTTATGGTCCTGACTGTGTGTGTCTTTTCCCTGCCAGGACATGTTTGACGTGACGTTAGATGAGAACCAGTTGGAGGATGCGTGTGAGCACCTGGCAGAATTCCTGGAGGCGTACTGGCGGGCCACACACCCACAGATCTCCTCTCCTAAACTGCCTATCAAGATCCACAGTGTCACCCATCAAACCCTGCAACAACCAGTTCACTCGCCAACACGCCCGACCGCCAACACGCCACTCAGTCGCCACAACACAGCACCACCGCGGCAACATGGCGGCCCCATGCGGCCAGATCAAGAGGCCCACGAGCACTCGTCCCCCCATCACCGTGCTCACAGACCGGAGGCTGAGCCCAGTAATCCAGACCACTGGGACCGACACCACCCCCACCCCCACCACTCCCAGTCTCACTCCCACCCCAGGGAGCACAGGACTCCTGATCACGACCCACGTCAAGTTTCACGCTCAAGGGAGGACTTTGATCATAGGCACAGGGACTACAATCAGAGTAGCCGGGATTATGATCGAGATAGGCCACCGGAAATTGACGTGGATTTCCGTGGTAGTCGCGAGTTGTTGCCACGCGGTGGTGGCGGCGGTGGCCACCCCAGGGACAGAGAAACGATCAACATGGAGCGTATGGATAGCCGGGAGAGAGAAGGGCGAGATCGCGGAGACGGACGCTACATGGCCGTGAACCGGAATCAAAAGTACCCTCCAATCAAACAACAGGAGAGCATTGCTATATGATGTCTGGAATAGTCGCTACCATGTGCTCAATGTCCTAAGCCTTCACGCTCTTTCCCATTCCCACCCCCACCCCCAGCCAGCTGGTTGTTCTGGCTATGAGGAGAGGACGTGGGAGCATGGACGGCATGGCAGGGTAGCGTGGCACTGGGAAGGGGGTTTGTGGCCTTGTATTCCACCTGCATACCGCCTGGCTAGGGTTGGGCTCTGTCTGCTGGGGACACTGTGCCTACCCCAGTCCTAGCACTGACTCCCCCAGTCACCCACCCAGCCCCAGCCTAGCCTTGGCTACACCGTACATACACACCACGCGGGCAGGAGACACATTGGACAGCCTGGGGTACTCGCAGTATATCCAATATATACTGGCAGCACCATGGATAGAAGCTGAAACCGAATTCCTCCAGGAATTGCGGTCGTCTTGCGAGGAGTATCGGCTGTAGCGAAGGCTGCTGGGAAGCCTCAGGTATCATGACCGCTGACACGTGTCCACCATCGGGGTTTGACATGCTGTTGGAGCGTCACCTTCCCTTACCAGGTGACGGATACCAGTCCCCTGCTACCACTTCATCAAATTTGTTGACAAAGGGGCACCCCCCCTGCCCCTCCTTCTACTGAAATGTGATCGTTCTTTGTTCACCATTACAGTCTCACCTTTTACCTTTCAATATATATATATATATATATTGTTTGTATAGGAATGACGAAAAAACAAAATGCTGTTACACAATTGAATCTGATCAATTTCCTCTGGCGTAGAGGTAGGTGTTGCTGCTGTACAGACACGCGCAAGTTCCACCATGACGAATCCCTTTTTACCTTGCCTCCTGGAGAGCGCTCCTTCATTCGTTTGACTTTTTTTTCCACAAATGATTACTATTTGATGAGTTGATTGGTGATACTAGTGTATAGCGAGAGAGTGTTATCTTTGGCGGTGTTGAACTTTAGATTGTAGGTACCAGTGCAGATTTCGTTTGATTCGTAAAGCAGTGTGTGTGTGCGTGTGGGGTTGTATTGTTCATGCTGTTTACCTCTGGTCAGCTGGTGATGTAATATCTGGCATTACATCATACTGTAGCATCGATCCTCAATACACATTACAGCTGATAGGAAGATGAGACGATGACGACTTCACCCCATGTTCGATGTCACTCGACAATCATAGTAGAGACGAGAATCAGTGCCGTGTAGAAGTGGATCACTGAACATGCTGAATGCTTTCAACCACTTGATGTGGCGAGTCAACTATATGTAACATATATATATATATATAGTGTTTGTTACTGGAGAGCTCAATAGGATGTGTTTCACCGTTTGAAAGTGGCTATCGAGGTTGAAGCTCTGTTATCATGGTTATCTGGTGTTCTTATTTATCACTAGATGCAGAACTTACTCATAGCAACTTAATAATATAACAGAAATACGTTATCAGTTTGGCTAACACTGTGTACTTGAAAGATAGGCCATCTGAGCATGCCGAGACTGAAATGAAACCAGGCACTCAGATATTGGTATTTTGCCTGCCACCAGTTAGCTCAGCATTACATGTACTCCACTTTGCCATGTTGGTTCTGGAAGTCCCACATTTGTAAGATGTTTTGGACAGTCGATAAGTTAAACGTACATACAATGTTTGTTTGCGATTAGATCATGTCAGTACCATCAGTAGCCATGATATTTGAGGCCGAAGATCAAATAATTGAACTATTAAAAGGTCATGATATTTACCAATTAAGAGATGCACTGGATATGGACTCGCCGAGTTTGGTAAATATAGGTCAAATCTCAACTCAGTGACTTGTGCTTTCAGTTTGTCATGGTGTTTTGACTTAATGTTGCGTAGGGATACGCTGATTCTCCCTGTGCGCACATAAAACGTATACTAGTATTTGCTTCTTTAATGCCCCAGTTAAACTGTTTGTATTTTCTCGTTAATACTGTTGAACAATGGAAGTGAATCTCATTTTCCCCTATATATGTGATCTGTATACAGGTGTTTTACAATGGAAAGTTACTACATACACTACCCTAATTATATTTATGGCACCTCTGATTTTTCTCCGGAGTTTTCTTGCCACCTGGCAGGACTACCTACCTATTTATAGCATGTTTCTTTCGTATGCGTGACAGTATGTGAGTTATGACGCCTACTGCACTGTGCCGTCGGCCAGCGCCAGTATTGGCTATACATAGCGTGTGGACTTGGGTACTTCGCTGTGACCTTGTGATATTAACGTATTTATTTGGTTTTTCTGAAGTCATTTGGCAGCTGGGCTAAAGGCTTCAGCATATAGATACTGTTTTAATGAACTTATTTGACGATTGAATTATGGGTGAGATGAATCTCGTGCAGGCGAACGTGTGAGCGTAAATTTTGTATGTGTGCATGCGTGTGCAACTAGTGCATATTGTGTAGTTTTTTGCCAGATAGGTATTTGAAACCTAGGCGTTCTGCTGGAGGGAGGAGGTAGACAGGATATTACTGTAAGCAACGTTATTTGACGCTGTGTTCTTGTTCCAAGTTTCTGAGTTTCTGGATCTCCATGAGTTTGTATTGCCTACCTCCGTGTTAGGGGTTTTTACTGTGATGGGTGTTGGAGCAATGGGAAATACAGGCAATACACTGTTGTTCAGTAGAACCACCATAGGAGCAGAAATCTGTGTTGGCCAGTTGTACAAAATTTCAGACTTAGTCAAGGTCAGGAAATGCAGGTTTTGTCGTGGCTTTTCGATTGCGATAACTGGACACCCAATGTTCCAATGTCTTAACTTCCCATATAAAACATGATAAAAAAGCTGAAAAAAAACCTATTTTAGGCAGGGGATGATGTCAAACAGACAAGCACTAATTTGATGGGACAAAATTTTCAGACATAATGTTCCACATGTAAGCAACTTTTGGCTAACTAACTAGTGCTAATGTGGTTCGCTGTAAATTGATCTTCTGGACTACGTGTCAGTATTACTCTGCCGATTTAATACTGCAGATCGCTAAATATTTCAGACCTTAAGCATCCTGGAATTGACCATATTGACACTAATGGTATGTTTATGCCACAGTATGTTTACCAAAACACGCAGAGCTTCTTGTAATGCAGTTTCTACCTTTTCAATGTTGTAAGAATTTAAATTTATATAAATTATGTAAATTAGCTCTATATCAGAAAGCAAACATTGTTTTAGTTTATTGGTAGCCAGTCATCAAGTTACGATATTTTTTTTTCCAATTTGTGGAAGGGACTATACATGTTTCATTATGAAATTTACCTGTGTAGTTTTGATGATACATACAAGTCCATGCAAAAACAACCAATCCGTTGCTTGCAGAATCAAAATTCTAGTCAAAATCACCCATGGTGCAGACTGTTCGCTTTGCAGAAATGATTTTGCAAAAAAGTTGGGAGAATTTTCATGCTTACAGATGGTTCGTCATCTGCATTATAATCTTGTCTTTGAAAATCGTCTTAGCAAATGTTACTACCTCTTGGATTTGTGTGGTTAAATTTGTAACTTACTTCAGCCATGATTTTGTTTGACCCGCAGCTTTCTGGATAGTGGATACATTTGCTTCAGGATCTGCGAGGTCCGGAAAATTTTAAAAAAATTGATGGAAAGACCGCTATCTGCCTCGGTAGGAAATCTCATCCCATATTTAACCTGTTTTTATCAAAGATTTTTTTTTGTGGAAAATGTAACCGATTATTGATTACGATTATTGCTCATGATTATTCTAATATTGTAACGTGTAGAGCAGCGGGTTTGTTACTGGCTGAATGCGCCGTTGCATGCTGCTTTCATGGTACACGTCTTTTTGAATTTCTGTGACCTTTTCAAAT
>JAAUYG010037226.1_pt1 | contig 16650 bp, 5 predicted proteins | sample 7278091 | NCBI WGS metagenome assembly JAAUYG01 (sample SAMN14350201, study PRJNA611818) | marine sediment metagenome | isolation source: surface marine sediment (0.6m) | place: French Polynesia: Moorea | collected 2018-08 | reverse complement strand
CGGCCCCATGGTGATATTGGGCACGAAGTGCCCGTCCATGACGTCGATATGAATCCAGTCGGCACCGGCTTCTTCGACGGCGCGAATGTCTTCTCCCAGCCGGGCGAAATCGGCTGAGAGAATGGAGGGGGCAATCAATTTCATCGGCAGCATGCTCCTATGATAGGATCGGTAGCGTTTAGTTTTGAACCAAATTTTTAACCTCGGGTGGAGGTCCCTGCGAGGTTATGCCGATCTGGAATCGTTCTTGTTACTTTTCTTATTCGCCTAAGAAAAGTAACCAAAAGAAGGCGCCCGCGCCCCGCGTATCCTGCGCGTCGCCAAACCGGACAATGACGCGGCGCCTCATGCCGCCATGCGGTGTTGCAGCGCTTGCTCGGGTACTCACAATCTTACGATTGCTGCGTGCCTCACTTCGCGCTGCGCCTTGCTTGGCAGCATGATGCTTGCTTCATTGGCCGGTTTATGCGTTCGGCGCGTGTCGGAACTCGCTTCGCTCAGACAGGCCGACACGCTTGATCCGCCCCTGCCACCGATGCTCGGCGCGGGGCAAAGGGGGCATTAAAGCTGTGCGTCTGAATGTGTCTTTATGCCTCCTGCCGGGTGGGCTACCTGAAGCCTCACGCTCTGCGGGAGGAGATTCACTTCCGCCGTTGCAGGCGCACGGCAAAAAAGCCGTCGGTACCCTGACGGTGGACCTCCGTCCGCAGGCAGCCGTCAGGGTCAATCAGCGCCTTGATGGTGGGCGGCAACGATGACGGTGGCCTGTCTATAGCAAATTGCGGATGATTCTTCAAAAACCATCTAAGGGCCCCCTGGGTCTCCTCGGGCTCGGTGCTGCACACGGCGTAAACCAGAACCCCGCCGGCGTCCAGCAGAGGGGCCAGGGCGGCGAGCAAACGACGCTGGATCGCACGGTGGCGTTTGAAATCCTTGGGCCGGCGTTTCCATTTGGCATCCGGGTTGCGGCGCAGAACGCCCATGCCCGAGCAGGGGGCGTCGAGAAGGATTTTAGTGAAGCGCTTGGTCGGGGGGAAGGCCTGTTCAGATTTCAGCCAGTTCAACGCGCGGGTGTGGACGATGGCGATGGCCAGGCGCTGCATTTCCTTCTCCAGCCGCTCAAGCTTGCGGCGGTCTCGGTCGACAGCCGTTATCTGCCCGCGGTTCTGCATGCACGCGGCCAGGTGGGCGGTTTTGCCGCCCAGGCCGGCGCAGGCGTCGAGAATCGTATCATCGGGCCGGGCATCGAGCAGGTGACCCACGGCCTGGGCCGCCTCGTCCTGCACCTGGAACCATCCGGAGACATAGGGGGCGCTTTGGAAAAGGCCCGGGTCCATACGATCGATCAGCAGGGCCGCGGGGGCATATGTCGACGCGCGAACCTCGGGTGCATACGGCTTAAGGGCCTTGGCGAGGTCTGCGGGGGTCGTCTGCAGTAAATTGGTGCGCAGCACCAGAGGGGGGATGCGGTTTACCGCCCGGCAGAGCGCTTCGGCTTCGGTCCGCCCGAAGCGTCCCAGCCAGCGGGCGATCATCCAGGGAGGAAACGAATAGGCGGCCGCCAGATACTGAATGGGGTCATCTCCGGCATCCGGGAGGGCCAGGGCATGCGGTTCACGCAGCGCCCGCCGCAGGACGGCGTTGATATAGCCCGCCGCCCAGGGGCAATCGACGACCCGGGCCAGTTCGACGGCGGTGTGGACGGCAGCGGCGTCCGGGACGCGGTCCATTTCCGTGATCTGGAACAGCCCCAGCCGAAGGATATTGACGACCCGGGGATCCATCTTGCGGGGGGCCTTGGTCGAAAGGGCGCTCAAGATGGTGTCCAACCGGTAGCGCCAGCGCTGAACACCGAAGACCAGGGCATTGACAAAACGCGTGTCCCGCTGCGAGAGACCGGTCTCGGCGTGGAAAGCCTCCATCAGACGGTCCAGCGTCACGGTCGACGCGTCCAGACGAACGAGAATGTCAAGCGCCGCCCGCCGAGGATCGGATGTCATGGTGTCAGACCAGCCGGGTGCCGGAAGGTATGGCGCGCCCTTTGAGAAATTCGGCCACCGGCATGCGCCGGCCCCCCGGCTCCTGGATTTCTTCGATGGTGACGGCGCCGTCGCCCGTGGCCACGCGCAGCTCGTATTGAAAACCGGGCAGAACCGTTCCGGGTGCCGCCGCCTGTGGCGCCCGCGCCGGTTTGATCCCATAAACCTTCAGGCGCTGATCCCCGCAATAGGTGTGGGCGCCGGGCCAGGGCGTCACGCCGCGAATGAGGGCGTCGATCTCGCGGCTGGTTTGCGTCCACTGGATACGACCGTCGGCTTTGCTTAACAGGGGAGCGTAGGTGGCGGCGGCGTGGTCCTGGGCTTCAGGCTGAACGCGGTCGGCGGCCAGGGCGTCCAGCGTTTCGACGAGAAGGCGGGCGCCCATGACGGCCAGGCGGTCGTGAAGGGAAGCCGCCGTGTCATGCGGCGCGATGGCCGTACGGGCTTTGAGCAGCATCCCGCCGCTATCCAGCCCCTCGTCCATCAGCATGGTGGTGACCCCGGTTTCCTGGTCCCCTTTGATGATGGACCACTGAATCGGGGCCGGGCCACGGTGCTTGGGCAGGAGCGAGGCGTGGACGTTCAGCGCTCCCCGTCGGGGCATGTCCAGGTGGCGCTGTTTCAGGATGTGGCCAAAGGCAATGACGATGAACCAGTCGGGCACGTGCTGTCTGACCGCTTCGAGAAACAGCGGGTCGTCATAATTCTGAGGCTGGATAACGGGATAGCCAAGCGCCAGGGCCTCGGTTTTGACCGGCGGCGGCGTCATTTTGCGTCCGCGCCCCTTGGGTCGGTCCGGCTGGGTCACCACGGCGGCCACCTCGTGTCCGCTTGCGGCCAGCGTCTTCAGGGCCGGGACCGCGAACGTCGGGGTGCCCATGAACAGGAGACGGTAGGGCTTCATGAGGCCTGGCGCAGCTGTTTTTTGCGTTTGCGTTTGTACATCTCCCGTTTGAGTGCGGATATGCGATCGATGAACAATACACCGTTAAGATGGTCGATTTCGTGCTGCAGGACGACGGCCATGAAACCGTCGGCCTCGAAATCGAGCGGCTGGCCCGAACGGTCGATGCCTGTAACGCGCACCCGGGCGGCGCGCATCACATCGGCGCGGAAGTCGGGTACGCTCAGACAGCCCTCGCTTTCGGAAAGCTGCTGTCCTTCACTGGATACGATTTCAGGGTTGATCAGCACCCGGGCCTGGCGCTCCTCTGCGGAGGGCGACGCATCGTAGACGATGATGCTCTGATCCGCACCGACCTGGATCGCCGCCAGACCGACGCCGGGCTCATCGTACATGGTTTCGATCATATCATCGATCAGCGCGTGGACGTTGTCCGTTATCGCTGTCACCGGCTTGGTCGGCTGCCGCAGGAACTTGTTGGGATAGGTCAGAATTTCGCGTATGGCCATGGCGCATGCTCCCGGCTACGGTTCTTCGATAGACAGCACTAATATGGTGAAAATAGTCACCAAAGTCAAAGGGTCGCCCCAAGCTACGCCATCGGCCGCCTCCCGTGCCAGGCGGCGGGCTTTCATGTCCGACCCGCCGAGGCTCAGCAACAAGCAAGAGACCAGGGCCATGAATGTCAGCAAGACCCGGCAGGGATCGAGGCTGCGGGCCCAGACGACAAGGTTGGCGAGCGCAAAGTGGCGCAAGGCCGGTCATAAGCCCGCCAGCATTAACTACAACTGATAATTAGTGATAATAGTAGTTTATATTTAACTATTTAAACTAAAAATTTAATTAAAGATAGGGCGGATGTGCTGGCAGCGTGGCTTTAAAGATCAGGCCTTGAACAGATTCCGGGCAACCTCGATGTCTTTTCGGATCTGGTCCGAGAGCGCTTCAAGGCTTTCGAATTTGATTTCATCCCGGATGCGCTGCAGAAAGTTGATTTTGATTTTCCGACCGTAGATGTCGTCATCAAAATCGAGGATGTGGACTTCAACGGTGAACAGGTGGTCGTCGAAGGTGGGGCTGTAGCCGATGTTGGCGACACCTTCATGAAATTGGCCTTCCAGATCGACGGTGACGGCGTAGATGCCCGTCTTGGGGCAGAGTTCATCGTGAAGCTGGACATTGGCGGTTGGAAACCCCAGCAGTTTGCCCCCGCGATTGCGCCCGGCGACCACTGTTCCCCTGATCTGGTAGTGCCGCCCGAGCAGTTGACGGGCTTCGGTGAGAGCGCCCGCCATCACCAGTTCGCGAATGCGGGTGCTGCTGATACGATTCTTGCCGCCACGGGCCGCCGTGATCCAGTCCGCCACGGCGACGTCGTAGCCCAGTTCCTCGCCAAGGGCCTGAAGCAATTCGATATCCCCCTCGCGGCCGCGTCCAAATGAGTAGTCCCGCCCCACAATGATGGCCCGCATTCCGATCCGGCCCACGAGCAGATCCTGGATAAACGCCCGGGCAGGCACGTCGGCGAAGGCCCTGGTGAAGGGCAGGCAGACGAGCGCGTCCAGGTCCGTGGCGGCGATAAGCTCTTTTTTCTGCTCGTAGAGCGTGATGAGCGGCGGCTGCTGGTCTTGGTTCAATACCCGAAGCGGATGCGGTTCGAAGGTGATGGCCACGGACGTGCCGCCGATGGCCTCCGCTTTTTGGATCACCTGGTGAAACAGGCTCTGATGGCCGATATGGACACCGTCGAAATTGCCGATGGTGACCACCGCTTTGTGGAACGGTTTTTCAATATCCTCAGTATGTTCGATGATAATCATATATTCGATTGGCGCTCTGAATAATTGCTTGACATGAAAGTTAAGCCGGTATAAATAGACCATCTCGCGCGATTAATCAATGTTTTAAATCGTGCGATTCCGCGTGCCGAAGTGGCGGAACTGGTAGACGCGCTAGGTTCAGGGTCTAGTAGGGGTTTCCCTGTGGAGGTTCGAGTCCTCTCTTCGGCACCACCGAATTCAATAAGCCGCAACTTCGAGGAGTTGCGGCTTTTGCTGTTTCCGGGGGGTGCATACAGGGGAGGAGCCGATTGCGGGCGGACCATCCTTGCTTTGGGTGTGGAACGACGGTGCATTTAGCGGCACATTGCCGCGATCGGCAAATGTATCATTGCCGCGCAATCCCGACCGCACGCCGGAGCCGGGCGGCCGCACGCTGTTCAATCGACGGCTTCTGAGATCAGGCGGCGTCTGAAGGGCGGTTTTCCCCCGGCGATACCTTTCGGGGCGCCTTGGTGGGGGCATCCGCATCCAGTACGCTGCGAATGGCGGCCAGCAACTGGTCGTTGGGGTAAGGTTTGTGCAGGCAGACGCGCGCGCACCGCTCGATCAGGCGCAAGCGCCGGCCCTCGGGATAATGCCCTGATGTGATGATGACCTTGACGGCCGGATCCAACTGAAGCAGGGCTTGCAGACATTTTGCGCCCCCCATGCCGGGCATCATCAGATCGAGCAGGATCAGATCGATGCCATCCTTTTTTGCGCTGTAGATCTTGAGCGCCTTTTCCCCGTCGGTGGCCGTAATGACAGTGTAACCGGCTTTTTCCAGCTGTTTCTTGCCGGTGTTGAGGGTGGTTTCATCGTCATCCACCAGAAGAAGGATTTCATTCCCACCGACAAGGTCATGGTCGTCAACCGCTTTTTCGCTTTCCGCTAATGGCTCGGCGGCGGGCAGATAGATATGGAAAACGCTCCCTTTCCCGGGCGTGCTCTGGCAGACGATCCTGCCGTCGTGGTTCTGAACGATCCCGTGTACCATCGACAGACCCAGACCGGTGCCTTTGCCCGGCGCCTTGGTGGAAAAGAACGGCTCGAAGACGTGTTTGCGGGTGTTAAGCTCCATCCCGTGTCCGGTATCGGAAACACTTAGCCGGACCCAGCCGAGCGGGCCCGGCGCCGATGGCGGCGGCCCGAGCGCTGCACGGTCATCGACATTGGCGGTTTCGATGATCAGCCGGCCGCCGTCGGGCATGGCATCCTTGGCATTGATCGCCAGATTGATCAGGACCTGCTCCATCTGGACCGAATCCGCATTCACCATGTGGATATCGTCGCCAAGGCGGCATTCGATCTCGATCATCTTGGGGATGGTGCGTTGGAGCAGGGTTTCGATCTGGCGGACTCGATCGTTGAGGCGGATGGGGCGCTTCTCGCTTTTTATTTTGCGGCTGTAGGTCAGCAATTGTCGAACCAGCTTGCTGCCGCGGGCGACGGCATCGATAATGTCCGTGAGCTCGCCCGAGGAGCGTTCAATATCGGGGTGATTCATCCGCATCAGTTCGGCCGAACCGAGAATGACATGCATGAGGTTGTTGAAATCGTGGGCCAAACCGCCAACGAGGGTGCCGACCGCCTCCAGCTTCTGGGCCTGCTGCAACTCGGCCTGTAGCTGTTTCTGGTCGTTCATGATCTGCACCGAGCGGATCATGTAGCGAACCCGCTGGACCAGAATCACCCAATTGATCGGTTTGGTGACAAAGTCGGTGGCTCCGGCGTCATAGGCCTGATTGATCGACTCCAGGTCGTCCAACGCGGTCATGATCAGTATGGGGGTCATCTCACATCCGGCCAGCTGCCGCACGGCGCGGGCCGTGGCAAAACCGTCCATTTCCGGCATCATCACGTCGAGCAGAATTATATCGGGCCGGAAATTTTCAAGAATCCGCAGCGCGTGCACACCATTTTCAGCTTCCGTGACTTTGAAACCGGCCTCGTTCAGAGATTCGCTCGCCGCAATCCGAATGATTTCATCGTCATCGACAACCAAAATATGGCCTTGTTTGTCTTGATCCGTCGTGTGCGTCATTTTGCTCGGTATTGCCTTTGGTTGTGAGGCGGCGCTTCCGGTTTCCCCGAGCCCTGAGGCGCGTCGGAAGAACGTAAAAAACAAGCTAAAAATTAGAATTTACTTATTAAACGTAACCCAAGCGGCAATCGAAATTCAAGTTCCTGACTGGTTATCGGCGTTTTGGGAGATTCGCTTAACGCCATTCGATGCCACCCGGCCGGTATGGTGCCGGCGACCATGAGGGCCCGCGATCCCAGGCCCCCCTCTGAATTGATCGCCTTTCCGGTCCCGACACCTCAATACCACGACCTTTCCGCGCACTTTGAGGCGATTCCCGGGATACGATTGAATCAAGGCTGCGCCCCCTAACAATTGGCCCGGGTAATTCACATCGCCGCGGTGTTCGTTGGCGAGGCATTACCGGAGACGCTGTCGTCATTGAGGCGCCCCCTTGGTAACATCGCCCATAGGCACCTCTGGGAGCGCCCGCCGGGTCAATTGGGTGTCAACGATTTTCGCTACAGCATCCGAATGCAATCCATTTGCAAATTGTATACCGGTGTCTATAGCGAATCTCTGGTCCAACGCCTCGATATATTGTTGAATGATACCAAATGTCAAAAAGATTGCATTAAATAATCGGGCGACACCGTCACCACTGACAGATTACGGCACTTTCGATGCCATATCCTGTCAGTCAGTCCCTTGGCCTTACCGCGCAATATTTTTTTCTCGTTGTTATTCTTCAAGTAATCAATACCTAGCGACACTCGCACAGTTTTTGCTATCGACCTTCCACCAGGATGGGATCCGGGGGGCGAACGGAATCTCGCAACAAGCGGTACGCGTCCCTAACGATAACTAAAGAAAAATCGCAAAATGCCGAGAATCATTAAGGATCGGCCTGTTTTCCGCACTGATTGATTTCCTTGATATTTCCGCTCAGGGGTGGGTTTGAGAATGAAAAAGGATCACGAGAATAAAGAGCCACGTGTCGTCAGTTCTCGGATCTGTTTCGAACCCCTGGAGCCTCGGCTTCTGCTTTCCGGCACCTGGGGCGTAGGGGGTGAAGCGCCATCAACCGATTCTCAGTCGGGCGTTGCCGTTACACGCGACGCTGGTGCTTTTGCTCCCCATACATCAAACCAGAACCAGGGGGTCGGAGGTGTCGATTCCCAGGTCGATCTCTTGGCCGGGGCGACCGCCCTGAACCTGTCCACCGTCGGCACGACCGCGAATCCGGATCAGTCCCCGCCTGCAAACGACCCGACGTCCGAGGTTTTAAACCAGGCCTCGAGGCGCGAACTGATTCTGATCAACGACAACATGGCCGACATCGGTCGCTTGGTCGCGGATCTGAATGATTCTGACGGTTCCCGATCAGTGGAAGTGATGCACCTTGACGCCGATCGCGACGGTATTGCCCAGGTGAGCGAGATCCTCGATCAGTACTCGGATTTGTCGGCGGTGCATTTCATCACCCACGGATCCGAGGGGCAGATCCATCTGGGTGATACCTGGTTGAACAGCAGGACCCTTGAGCAGCACAGCGCGGCGGTCGCCGAATGGGGCCAGGCCCTCACCGAAACCGGGGATATACTGTTGTACGGCTGCAACATCGCCGACGGTGGCGACGGGCAGCGCCTGATCGACACCATCGCGGATCTCACCGGCGCCGATGTGGCGGCCTCCGATGACAATACAGGACATACATCACTCAGTGGTGACTGGGAGCTGGAATATACGAGGGGCAGAATCGAAACGGGCGCCGCGTTCAGCGCGGAGTTGCGGCAAGATTGGGGCCACCTGTTAAACGTCGCTGTCGATGCGACGTCCACCGGCACCAGCACCGGTGGCGACTTTTCGGTCTCCCACACGACTTCCGGGACAGATCGGTTGATGTTGGTCGGCGTATCGATGAACCTGGGAGGCTCGCAAACCGTCAGCTCCATTACCTACAACGGTGACCATCTGTCTCTCGTAGGCGTTGAGGAGGCCGGCGATGCGCGAATAGAGATCTGGGCCTTGCTCGCACCGGACGTCGGGACCTTTAATGTCGATATCGCATTCAGTTCTCCGACGGACGGCAACACCGCCGGCGTGATGACCTTCACTGGCGTTGATCAGTCAACACCGTTGGGAGCCTTCGCGTCGGACTTCGGCTATGGTCAAAGCACCGCATCCGCCTCGGTTAGTTCAGCGGCGGACGAATTGGTTTTCGGCGTGGTTTCGATTGACGATCCTAATTTCCGCGTCCTGACCGAAGGCGCAGGCCAGACAGAGCGTTGGGAGCTCGACGGTTTCCAAACGACGGGAGGCGGAAGCACCGCTCCAGGTGCTCCGACCGTCGATATGTCCTGGACTTGGCCGGCCTCCGATAATTGGGCGGCGGGTGGTGTCTCGATCAAGCCGTCTGCCGCCAACGCCGCGCCGGTAATAAACTCTAACGGCGGCGGCTCGGCGGCTTTCATCAACGCTGCCGAGAACACCACGGCGGTTACCACAGTCACCGCCACGGATCCGGATGTTGGCGACACGCCGACCTTCAGCATTGATGCCGCCAGCCCGGATGCCGCTAATTTCAATATCAACAGTTCGACCGGCGTGCTGAGCTTCGCCTCCGCCCCAGACTTCGAAAATCCCGCCGATACCGATGGCGACAACATTTATGAAGTTACCGTGCAGGCCAGCGACGGCAAAGGCGGCGCGGATACGCAGGCAATCAATGTAAATGTGACGAACGAGAACGAAACGCCGACCAGTCTGCTAACCACGGCCATCAGCGGCGGTGGTTTGAGCATCAATGAAGACGGCGGCGACGATGTGTATCTCATCGCCGATGATGGGGGGGCGATTTTCGGGGGACTGACGGCACTGACCGCGGAAGTTCGCTTTTCGATGGGCGCCTTCCCAAACAGCACCAACTTCTTCTCTTATGCAACGGCAAGCGACGACAATGTTTTCAAGTTCAACATCCGTGACAACGGCGATCTGAGTTTTAGCCTCAACAGCAACTACATCTTCTCTTCGGCGATGGACTTCCGCACGTTGGCCGATGGCGAGCAGCATACGCTGTCGGTCACCTGGGACAGCAGCGGGGGACTCTGGGAAATATACGTCGACGGCGTTTCGGTTGACAGTGGCAGCAGCTTTCAATCCGGTGTCACACTCGCCGGCGGCGGCACGCTGGTCATGGGTAACGATCAGGACAGCGTCGACGGCGGCTACGATACGACATCGGAGGCAGCCGCCACGCTGTACGACGCGCGTATCTTCGATGCCGTCCGGTCGGACGCTGAGATCAGTGCCAATTACAGATCGACGTTGCCGTACGACGAAGCGGGGCTGATCGCCAACTGGCGTTTCAGCGATTTGTCAGTAGGCGGCGTCGTTACCGACAGCGTCAGCGGCAACAACCTGACCGTGCAGCATGCCGGTGGAGCAGGCTTTACCGCGAGCACACCGTCGCTCACCCTGGCTCTGGATGAAAACAGTGCAACCGGAACTGTGGTGGGCACTGTGCAGGGCACAGATGCTGAGCGAGAAGCCCTGATCGTCTCTCTTCTGGCCGCAGACACTGACTTGGCGTATAGCGCTGAGACCGGAAAGTTTTACAAGCCGGTCAACACATCAACCGGCTTCACAACGGCACAGAGCACCGCAGAAACCACAGATCTGAATGGGGTCAATGGACAGCTGGTGACAATTCGCTCCGTAGCGGAAAATGAACTCGTCACCTCCCTTGCGGCATCCTTAGGGGGAGATGTATGGCTGGGCTGCACGGATGCCACCGTAGAGGGCGAATGGCGCTGGATCGATGGTGGATCGGAGGCGGATCAGTTTTGGAGCGGCGGCACTGGCGGTTATGCAACCGGAGGCGCTTACGCCAACTGGGAGAGCGGAGCCCAGCCCAACAATTTTGGCGGTGCACAGAATGTTGCCAAAATTGATCCAGCTACAGGAATGTGGGCGGATGAAGAAGCTGGTGATGCGTATCACATCGTTGTCGAATGGAATGCCGATGACGTTCTCGATGCCACCAATCCACTGACCTATTCAATTCAATCGCAGACTGTACCGGGAGCCTTTGGCATTGATGCTGACAGCGGCGATATCATGGTCGTCGATGGTTCACTGCTCGACTACGAAAGCAACAGCAGTCATAGCATCACCGTGCGGGTCAGCGATGGCAGCCTGACATACGACCAGGCGTTCGCCATCACCTTGAACGATGTGACCGAACCAATCTCCGCACCCAGCGATCTCTCCAGCGGCATCGCGTTGAACGTCGACGGCGGAAACGATGCCTATCTGATCTCCAACACCGGGTTGTCCCAATCGCTCACCGCAACCACGGTCGAAATCCAGTTCGCGGCCAACAACATTCCGACCGAAACCGTCTTCATGTCGTTCAATAACCCAACGGACGACGAGTACTCGATTCAAATCAACGAGCCGGCAAACAGCCTGGAACTCGACTTCGGTGGGGGGACGGTAGCTTATTCCGCGGCCATCGATTACACCACTCTATTTGACGGTCAGTTGCATTCGCTGGCTGTTTCCTGGGACAGCACCAACGGCGATTGGGCCGTCTATATCGATGGCGGCCTGATCGACTCGGGTACCGGCCTGAGCGCTGGATCCGCTCTGGACACGACCAATGGGCAATTCGTTTTTGGCCAGGAACAAGATGGCCTCAACAGCGGCTATGACCCAACCCAGTATTTTTCCGGTACGCTCTATGATGTTCGTATTTGGAACGAAGTTCGCAGTGCCGAAGAAATTGCATTGACCTGGCAACAGAAATTCGAGCCCGGATCACTACCAGCCGGATTGGTGGCCAACTGGCAGATGGACGGCTTCAACGGTTCGAATGAAGTGGTCGATGTGGTCAGCGGCAACAACCTGAGCATTGCACATGCCACCGGGGCGGGTTTTACACACGCCGATCCGGTCGATGCCTTGAATGTCGACGAAAACAGTGCCAACGGCACCCATGTGGCCTACGTCATCCCAAGCGATGCCGAGGATCACAACGACCTGGTCGCCGACGGACTGTTCCTGGAAGCCGCCGATCCGGGCAGCTACGCATCCTATGCCGACGGCGAGACGATCGGCCCGTGGGATGTTTCCGGGCAGGCGGCGGTGCTCGCCGGCACGGTATGGGACAGCACACCGCTGGGCGGGCGCTCCGTGGAACTGGGCGCCAGCAACACCGCCGCCATTTCCCAGTCGATCGTCACCCAGGCCGGGTGTAACTACCAGATCATCTTTGTGGAGTCGGGTGACTGGTCCGGTGATAGCCTGCGCGCCTATCGCGTATCGGCAGCCGGTCAGTCGCAGGATTTTATTGCCGAAGAGCAAACCGGCTGGGCTTACAACAACATGCTCTGGAACCAGCGCAGCATGACCTTTACCGCCGATGCGGCCAGCACCACGCTGCGCTTTGAATCCCTGGAAACCGGCTCGTCGCATGCGGTCATCGGCGATGTGCGCGTCATCGAAATCCCTCAGGCGATCCAGACCATCCTAAACAACGATGCCACCCTGACTTATGACGCGGCAACCGGTAAATTCTACCGGGCCGTCTCGTCAAATGTGCCCATCGCAACAGCCATCTCCGATGCAGCGGCAGCACAAATAAATGGCGTCGGCGGTCGCGTGGTCACCATTGGGTCGGCCTATGAAAACGAAGTTGTCAGAGAACTGGCTGCCTCAATCAGCGACCACGTCTGGCTAGGTGCTTCCGACGTTGCCGCGGAAGGTGAGTGGTATTGGTACGATTCAGCGGGCGCCACTCACCAATTCTGGCAGGGCGCCGGCAGCGGCTCCGGGGGAACGCCGGTGGGGGGTGCCTATACCAACTGGGCCTCCACTACCGAGCCCGACGACAGCGGTGGAGAGGACTACGCCATCCTGCGCCATGATACCGGCGGATGGAATGACGTCAGCGTATCCAATTCCGAAGCATACATCATCGAATGGGATGCTAGAGAAGTTCTCAGTAACTTCGCTTTCACCCTTACTGACGATGCGGGCGGCCGTTTCGCTATTGATAGCAATCGTGGTGAAGTTACTGTTGCTGACGGTTCGCTGCTCGATTACGAAACCAACGCCTCACACACCATTACGGTGCAGGTCACCGATGCGGACGGCAACAGCTATAGTGAATCCCTCACCATCAGCGTTAACGACGTCAAAGAAGCCCCGGCAGGTGCCGACAACACCGTGTCAACCGACGAAGATACCGACTATGTGTTCGATGCCATAGACTTCGGTTTTAGTGATGCCGACACCAGCCCGGCGGACAACTTCGCCAATGTGATCATCACGACCACAGTTGCCAACGGCACCTTGTATGTGGATGCCAATGGGGACGGAGTGGTCGACGGCGGTGAAGCGCTCAACGACAGCGATACAGTCAGTGTCGCCGACATCAGCGCGGGTCGCTTGAAATTCAAGCCCGCCACCAATGCCTACGGCACGGGTTACGACAGTTTTACCTTTCAGGTGCAGGATGACGGCGGGGGCGCCAGCGACACCGATTTGACGGCCAATACCATGACCATCGATGTCAACGCCATCAATGACGCGCCGGTATTGGACAACAGCGGCTTTCTGACGCTGACCACCATCTCTGAGGACGATACCGGCAACGCCGGAAATCTCGTATCTGAGATTATCGCCAGCGACGGCGGCGACCGCATCACGGATGTGGATGCCGGGGCGCTGGAAGGTGTCGCGGTGCTGGGACTGAGCAGCGGCAATGGCACCTGGGAATACAATGTCGGTGCTGGTTGGACCGCCGTAGGCTCGGTTTCGGGCACCAACTCGCTGCTGCTGGGGGCTACCGACCGGCTACGTTTTGTGCCCGATGGCCATAATGCCGATACCGCCTTTATCACTTTCGCTGCTTGGGATCAGACCACCGGCACGGCCGGTACCAAAGTGGATTCGTCCACCTATGGCGGCACCACGGCCTTCAGTGCTGCTGTCGAGACGGCTGCCATCATCGTGACGGCCGTCAATGACGATCCGACCATTACCTCCGCCGCGGCGGTCAACGCGGCCGAGAACCAGACCGCGGTGACCACCGTCACCGCCACCGACGTCGACGGCGATATCCCGACCTTCAGCATTACCGGCGGGGCCGATGCCGCCCTGTTCGATATCGACCCCGGCAGCGGTGATCTGACCTTCAAAAACGCCCCCGATTTTGAAAACCCCACCGACAGCGACACGGACAACGTCTACGAGGTCGAGGTCACGGCCGTCGACGGCGGCGGTGGCTTGGATGCGCAGGCCATCAGCGTCACAGTGACCAACGAGAGCGATACGCTTGCGCTGTGGCTCAGCACGGATCAGAACGTGGGCGCCCCCGGTGCGGACGGTATGCCGGGCGGATGGACCGAGAGCGACGTGCTTGAGTTCAGCGGCCCGAATCTGACCCACGACGCCACGACCGACGGCGAACTCTCCCGTATCATCGACTTCGCGGCCTTCACGACCGACTCGGTCGACGCCGGGGCGCTGCACTATGTCAATCGCGATCTGACGGTCGGCTCTGGCAGCAACACCTTCGACCTGCAGGTGGGCGATGTGCTGGTCTCCTTCCTACAGGACGAGATCGTGCTCGCCGCGTATACGACCAGCGGGTCGAACGAGACGTTCCTCGACAGCGATTTGCTGGTGTTCCGCCCGACGACCTCGGGCGATTACTCTGACGGGACCTTCCACCTGCTGCTCGAGGACGTCGTCCCAGACGACCTCAAGGGGATGACCTTCGTTGAGCAGGGAACGACCATCGGCGGCACCGATGTCCCCGTCGGCAGTTTCCTGATCATTCAGGAGGCCTCGGCGACAACCTCGATCGATCTCTTCATCCCGGACGCTGTCGGTCCAGGGACCACCAGCGGCACGACGACGCCGCTGATCGACATCAGCACCCTGGGCATCGACCCCAACCGTCTGCGCGGCATCGAACTCATCGAGAGGGAGACCACGATAGGCGGACAAACGCTGGCGGCGGGCTCGATCCTCGCTACCCTGAATGTCGACGACAATGTCTCGGGGGTCGGCAGCAACAATCTTCTCGTCGAAAGGAACGACGTTTTCGTCCTGAACCTGACTTCGACCGGACTCGGCACGACCGCCGGGACGGCAACGATGTTTTTCGACGGCAGCGACGTCGGCCTCGACGACAACCCGAGCGCCGAGAGTCCCTACGCGCTAGCGATGTTCGACCCGACTCCGGTGGTCAACACCGCGCCGGTGGTCAGCGCCGTCGACCTGGGCAGCATGAATGAGGACGGCAGTCTGCTCATCACCGAGGCCGATCTTCTCACCGGCAGCAGTGATGTCGACGGCGACAGCCTGAGTGTTGTCAATCTGGCTTTGGTCACCGGCAGCGGCACGCTGACCGACAACGGCGACACCACCTGGACCTTCACGCCCACGGCCGACTGGAACGGGGCGGTCGGCTTCAGCTTTGACGTCACCGACGGGACGGCCCCCGTTGCCAATACCGCCAGCCTGATCGTCACGGCGGTCAATGATCTTCCCACCACTTCGGGTCTGGCGAATCAGAACCTCAGTGAGGACTTCGCCGACGACACCATCGACCTGAAGACGATTTTCGCCGATGTGGAGACAACGGACGCCAACCTGATCTATACGGTCTCGGGCAACAGCAACATCGGGGTGAGCATCGATGGCAGCGGCGTGGCCACCATCAGCGCCGCCACGGCCCACTGGAACGGCACCGAGACGATCACCTTTACGGCCGAGGACGAGAGCGGGGCCCGCGTGGATGCGAGCGCCGACTTTATCGTCGCCCCGGTCAACGATGCGCCGGTTTTTGATTCAACCGCGGTGACCAGTGCCACTGAGGATGCGGCCTACAGCTACAGCATCGCCACGAGTGACCCGGACAGCGGCGCGAGTCTGACGATCAGCGCCAGCACGTTGCCGGTCTGGCTGACCCTGACGGACAACGGCGACGGCACGGCGACCTTGAGCGGCACGCCCACCAACGCCGAGGTTGGTGATCACGGCGTTGTGCTGGAAGTCACCGACGGCAGCCTCAGCGCCACCCAGAGCTTCACCATCACGGTGGCCGACACCAACGACGCGCCGACGGGCACCACGCTGGTGGTGGCGGCCAATGAAGAGACGGCCACAGCCATCGATATCAGCGGCAACGTTTCGGATGTTGACGGAACTGTTGATCTGAGTACCACCACGGTCACTTCAGGACCCTCGAACGGTGTGTTGATCAATAATGGCGACGGTACCTTCAGTTACACCGGTAATACCGATTTTGTCGGTACTGACAGCTTCACCTACACCGTCGAAGACAATGACGGTCTGGTGTCCAGTGATATTACCGTCACCATCAACGTCAGCGATATCAACGACGCGCCGACGGGCACCACGCTGGTGGTGGCGGCCAATGAAGAGACGGCCACAGCCATCGATATCAGCGGCAACGTTTCTGATGTCGACGGCACCGTCGATCTGTCCACGACCACGGTCACGTCAGGACCCAGCAACAGCTCCCTGATCAACAACGGCGACGGCACCTTCACCTACACTGGTAATACCGATTTTGTCGGCACTGACAGCTTCACCTACACCGTCGAAGACAACGACGGTCAGGTCTCCTCGGATATTACGGTCACCATCAACGTCAGCGATATCAACGACGCGCCGACCGGGACCACGCTGGTGGTCGCCGCTAACGAGGAAACCGCCACCCCGATCGACATCAGCGGTAATGTGAGTGATGTGGATGGCACGGTGGATCTCACAACGACCACGGTGACCAGCGGACCGGCGAATGGTTCCCTGACCAACAATGGT
>JAAUYG010079143.1_pt1 | contig 16661 bp, 8 predicted proteins | sample 7278091 | NCBI WGS metagenome assembly JAAUYG01 (sample SAMN14350201, study PRJNA611818) | marine sediment metagenome | isolation source: surface marine sediment (0.6m) | place: French Polynesia: Moorea | collected 2018-08 | reverse complement strand
CAGTTGCGACTTTTCGAAAAATAGTCCAAACCCGCGATTTTGGTACAACATTTATTGGACTCTATCATGTAGTATAGAGAGTCCTATTGGGCTATCTAGTATGGTAGTATAAGTTAGACAGTCACTTCGGGCTAGGTTCTAACATGCAGGTGACTGTGGGTGTTACATCTCAGGAAATATGCCAGGTATATGACATGTATGAGGTCAAGTGAGATATCATTGGAAAGGTCTTAGCTGGCCCCACCATATATAACCTAAGTGGGCTAAAATGAAAGGGTGTACGGTTGATCCACCCCTAAGACGTCCCGCCCCAAAATTGTTTAGACAACCCACCCTATGTGTTGGCTTCAGTAACGGTATTCTGATATTTCACAAAAGAGAGAAAATATGGATTGATAGCAAAGAAATCATTTGAAACAAATGATCAAAATAGTTAATACTGCACATCAAACCAAATTATATAGTTTTGTCAGACTGGTCAAAAGTAGTTTATTTTGCTAATGGGATATTGTCTGTCAACATCCGATAAAAGAATAGAATTTCCAATGGAACTTTTGTCTGTTTGGGCCAAATTTTAATTTGATTTCGATTTAGGGATTTTTAATGTAGGGTTAACAGATGTTTTTGAAAATTTGGCCATTTGGGCAAAACCCTTTCAATAAACTTGCTCAGAACGTACCTAAGTTAGGGGCGGATCGTCCAAAAGATTTGAGGGGGGGTCGTCCAGATGTCGGGTTCACTTCTATCTAAATAGAAGTACTGTAACATTCGAATGTCCAATATTATAACAGTTGCTTATTGGATATTCGAATCTCTGATGTGACAATGTCCAAGCAGGAAATAACTTCATGCTGCTGGACAGTCTCAGCTAGTACTATAGCTCCACTGGTATAAGTCCTACATATATAGTACTAGCTGAGACGGTTCGTGGAGTCGTGGACTGGGGAGGCTAGAATCACCAAAACAAAACTTGGCAAAACTGCTGTTCATCATCAGTTTACAGGTTTATTCGTCAACAATAAACCAGTGAAAACAGACAGTTCAGCTTCAGTCATCTTACCTGCGCACTGATGAGTAGGATATTGTTTCTGTTTAAAGTTTTATATAACCAAATAATTATTTACTGACATGTAACATCGGCTTCAGTGGAGGCAATTTCACGACATACTAGTACTACTAGTATGTCATGAAATTGCCTCCGCTTCTCTGTTTTAACCCCAGATTGCATGCTTTTTGTCTGGTGTCATAATGCAATCGCATGCTTAAATGGAGAAGCGGGGGCTGTTGGGAGATATTGCAGTAAAATCAGTATACTTTTAATCGTGTGTATATACCTGTCAGTGACCAATGTCAATGAACCAATGTAACTTACTTTTTACTTTAGCTGGCATGCTGCTTCACCAGTGCAGCTTGCAGCTTATGCTGTTCAGCATGCCCATCCAGTAAGAGTTCCACAGCTACCAGGATTGCATATGCTGTGTTGCTGTTGGTTGGGTGTGTTATTGCTTGCATCATGCTGGCACCAGGAGTTACCCAACTGTTGGCTAAGGTTTGTATATTGTATGCATGGCATGCATATGTATATATGTACAGTATATTTACATATTATGTAATTGTGTTTGCTAATGATATATTGGTTTGTCATTTATTATATATCCATGTCAGATCAGAAACTCAGCAAGACAGCAACCATTTTGGTGCATGGTATAACAAGGTTTCAGAGATGCCATATTCACATTGGTATTAAAGTTTAAAACCTGCGCAACATAAGAAATATTTCGAATTAATTTCAAGGTTCGGTGAATGAGGATCAAGCTATTGACTTCCACCAATATTGGTTTCATTTAATTATTTCAAAGTGAACAAAGGTTTTGATGATAGAATTACTTTGATAATGTTTCAAGCAGGAAGTAACTATGTGAAAAAATTGTATATTACCATATTTCAGATACCGTACCTTTGTAGTGATGTGGCGATAGGAGGTGGACTTACTCTTCAGGAGAAGCTACTCGATTGCTCGAAAGTCGTAGGGTACCAGGCAGTGTATCGACTGTGTTTTGCCCTGGCCAGCTTTTTCTTCCTAATGTGCATCATCATGATAAAAGTCTCTTCCTCGAAAGATCCAAGATCAGGCATTCAGAATGGGTGAATACAATTATGCTAATCCTGTTTTGTGGATTAAGGCTATCTCCTGCTACCGGAGATTACTGAGAATCCGCCCACCAGATAATCCGCCCATGGTCGATTTATTGGAAAAAAAGAGCACCTGGGCGTTAATTTGGAGCAAAAGTTTGGCTGCCAGTGATGGTCAGCCAGGGGTCAAGTTCTGGGGTTTGGGATGCGGTTACTGATTCAGGTTACCCAGTACAGGGGTGAAGTGGGGTGATTTCCAGCCAGGGGATATTAGTGGCCTGTGTGAAAACCCCCGGATAGAGTACCTGCAGACTGCATAAACAGCATCATGAATGGCAGTGAAAATACCAGTATATATTGGAACTTGCTTTTAACCAATGAAGGATACTGGATATTTTCATGTACAGCAGAAATATAGATTTAGTGTTTTTGAGTAGCATGAAACAAATAGATTCTTCATATAGATTTTAACCCTGGTAGGAGCCAGAGTAGCCTTGCCTGTGCATGCGGTAGAAATAAGGCATATAGCATGATCATTGTAGAAAAACACAAAAAAAGTATTGGTACACAACAGCTAGTGTTAATGGTTTCATGCCCGTTGTGATTTTGTACCTGAGTAACTATTTTGTACCCGAGTAACTATTTTGTACCTGAGTAACTATTTTGAAAATGTCCAGCTGCCTCATCTATAGCTAGGGAAAGGGATTAAATATACACAGTAGAATAGACTTTCCAATTAGAAGCCCACCTGTCTGGCTTTACTTTCCATATTAACACCCGGGCGGCAATTTGTGGCCAAACTTTACATCATGATCAACTGACCCCCATTTTCCGTATTGCCGCCCAGGGTGGATTCTCAGAAAACTCCGGTAGTAGACTAGTTAATATAAGTGGCATTTTCCTGGCAATGTTTTTGTGATCTACCAGGTATATATTAAACCTACTTTGTTTTCCATGTTTCGTTGCAACTATTTTCCATGTACCAGTACTAGTATATGTGAGAGTAGTTTCATAGAATGTCGTTATAATGTCCCTTGGAGATAAGGTCCTCAGGATGTATAATAAAAAAAATAAATATACAAAATGCACCCAACACTGTTCATATTTTCTGTTGTTTAATTTTCCAGATTCTGGTTGTTCAAGATCCTTATAATAATTGGCATTGCTGTTGGGGCGTTCTTCATACCGGATCACACTGCCTTCAATACTGGTATGTTGTCTGATTGGTTCAATTCCTTGAGACTCAATGATAGAAAAAAAAAACTTTAGATGAGTCATTAAGACGGCATGTTTAGTTTCATAGGGTAGCTTCTCCCAACTTCTTTTTGCAAACACAGTCTTACTTCACTACTTCTTACTAGAAGAAGTTTGAACATACCAGACCTCCCCATTACATGATGCTCTTCGCTATTTGCTCATGTAAGTAAATATTATGGGAAAAAGTATTAATAATATCATACTTTGTTGTTTCAGAGGCTGGTTTAAAGTAAACATGTGAAAGACTGGTTGTCAACTAACTGGATAAGTCTCTTTTTAGACGTAAGATATTTCTTCAAACTGACTACAGAAATAAAACCAAATGGATGATATAGGAATTGTGTGATTGTGATTTGCATGTTGTAAATATGCTCTCTTCTTATGTTGCAGCTTGGATGGTAATTGGGATGATTGGCGGGTTCCTCTTCTTGCTGATCCAGCTTGTCCTCATTGTGGACTTTGCTCATTCCTGGAACGAGAGCTGGCTGGGAAAGTATGAAGAATCACAGAACAAGGGATGGTTTGTTGGTAAGTTTTATATGAATCTTTGTCTGATTTAAGATTGGTTATGTAGTAGGTATTTTGAATATACTTGAATGTGTCTATGTAGGGAGAGTGTATATGTTTGAAAACAGCGATAGTTGTTTGATGAAATGCGCTACTTTAAGCATGTGTTAAGGTAATTGGGACTTTGTTACACATTCGGCACCAGCGCTGAAAGATGGTACATGTATTTCCCGATATTCATCACCTAAATTGGTTCTTTATCAGCCTTATTAAGCTTCAATTTATTTGCAACGGTTTGCATTCACCTGCCGGAACACCTTACTCACCTTTAGGTGTTTCCCGCTGTTTATTTCAGGCCTCCTGATTTTCACCATTTTCTTTTACCTGGCAACAATCACTCTGATTGTTCTGTTCTTCATCTTCTACACAAATCATGTAAGTATTGACATGAAACGTAGTTCCAGTGAATCATTGCAAAGTAACATGGAATGCATTGCAATCGTTGGTAGCAATGTGTTGTCAGAGACATAGCGAAGCTTCTAGTAATATGAAAATGTATTCACAGGTAGCATTCTGTATTAAATAGGACAACATGGCATTCTCTTAAGAAGACCTGTATTATAGTCTTGCGTGAACAGTTTCGGCTCTTGCTTTCAGCTGGATGGTTGCAACCTGAACAAGTTCTTCATCAGCTTCAACATGATCCTTTGTGTGGTCATTTCCATCGTGTCCATCCTACCACCGATCCAGGAAGGTAAGAGTAATAAAGGACATGTCAGTGTCACAGAGGTTAAATCCCTGACTGTTACTTCGCAGAAGTTACGTACATGTACATGGAAGGAATATTGTTGCAACCCCAGACTCCAGACCTATTCGAAACTTTAACCACAATGCCTTTATAGACAATTTTAAAAGTAGCTGAACTCTATAGACAGTAATTAAAAGCTAAAGTCTGGAAAGCCTATATGGAAACTATGCTTGATAGAATTGATACAGTAAAGTCATGGAATTTTGGTCCAATTTGGGTAGGCAGGACTGACAAGCATTGACGAAAAGTTAAAAATACTCTTTTTATGTGTGAAACCGACATCTACTTGACTATGTTATGGCAAAAAACTTGAGATTGTAGATCAATGAGAGGGGGGGGGGGGCACTCTGCTGGTGCAAGGAGTTGAAGCTTGTGTCATTTGCTTCCTGTCTTTTAGTACGTTCTGCTATTTCCACCTTCTGGTTTGCATCTTATTGTATGATTTTAAGCCTCTGGGGTTGCAACAATATTCCCTGCAGTTAAAGCAACTTCTGTGAAGCAACAGTCAGAGATTTAACCAGAAATAGTAAAAGGTGATTCTTTATTACAAGATAGTGTTGATGACAAAGAGATTTATGCTTAAGGTATACAGTAGAACCTCAGAAATAAAGACCACAGATGGTAGTGTTATAAACTTGTGTTTAATTGTCAGGTGGTCTTTTTTCTCGGGCTAATAATCTAAAAAAGTGAAGTGGTCTTAATCCTCAGACTGAGGTACTCAAAAAGTGAGGTTCTGCAACACTAAATGATGCTGTATTGCTGTTTCAGCCAACCCCCGATCTGGCCTGCTGCAGTCCTCCATAATCAGCCTGTATACCATGTACCTCACCTGGAGCGCTATGACCAACAATACTGGTAAGAGTCTTGATACAGACATACAGGCCTTGTAAAGTTGGGTGGTAATCCTGGGAAAGTTGGGTGATATATATGTACTGTTACTTTACAAAACTTCCGGGCACATACTTACTTTACAGATTTTATCTTGCACGTGTTCAAGTTTGTACATAGTTGTAGCAAACGCATCACAACATGTAGGAGTTGTGGTTACTGGTGCCAGATTATCTTTTACACTACACACAAAAAGTTCAGTATATTAAATATCCTTAACTTTTTTGTGTAGTTCATATATGCTATGCGTGCGTGTATAGCATATATCAACTTCACAAAAAGTTTTTGTGTAGTGTATCACTATGAAGTAGAATCCTTTAATATAGACCACCTATGGTTGAGGGCAAAGTTTTCTTAATCCTCCTGAGGAAGTCGTACATACGAAACTATATAGCACTGGTATACAAGTTTTGCTCGTATGGTAAGTGGTCTTCTGGGTAGTTCATTTCTGGCATGGTCTTAAGGCTTTCACCATATAATATTGATTGCAGCTCTTGGTGTTTATTCACGCCATTGTCTGTTCAGATTACAGCTGCAACCCTCATATCTGGTTTGTGAATGGCACAGTGTCCATTGATGCGGGGGGAGCCCCGTCTGCTGGCGACACCACCAACCCGATGTACATCGACTGGAAAAGCATCGTCTCACTGATCGTTTTCCTCGTCTGTGTGCTGTATGCCAGGTATGTATTTACACAATCAGCTCGTACGACTTGGTTTCTCTGGGTTAAATATACCTTTGGGGTCCTGCTAATACGATAAATATCGACTACACTGTGCATGATTTATACATGTATATGTAACCTATACTAGACATATGACAGACAATTGAATAGTTTTGCTGTTACACAAGTCATGTTTTGGTACCCAAAATGGATTATAATATTACAGTCTTTATATCAAACCAGCAATATATCAGATAAGTGCATACAGTAGATAGTGTTTGGAAATATTTATGCTATTTATCAAGATATATGTTTTGAATGTTACGTGTTGTTAGAATATTTCATGACATCGCTGTTTGCCAGATTGCAGTATCCTGAGAAGATCTTTAAATAAATTCTGTTCCTCCCCATTTATCTTTGTTACATGTAACACGTAAGGCTTCATCTTTGTCTCTCTCTCTCTCTCTCTCTCAAAAACAGCATAAGGAATAGCACCCAGGCCCAAATGGGAAAGCTTACCCTGTCTAACAGTGAGAAAACCATACTGGACAGTGGGTCGGGTTAGTGTCAGCATTACAGCATGGACCATGTCCCTACTATAACATATTATGATCCCTAGTGAAGCATGGATGCCTGGGTTGTCATTGTATAGCATGACGTGACTGTGTGCTAGACCATATATATATCCTGTATATTATCATGTCTTAGGAATTTTGTTTATCCCGCCTGTTCTGTTTCAGTTATTTTTGCCTGCGTTGTTATACCAGGTGGACTGCTAACCAGCATTTATACAATGTTTGTCATGTTTATGAACTGTTAAAAGTTTTTGTGTTGTGAAGCTTCCCAATTCCCATGCAGCATCTCTTCCTGCTGTAGTTTTCCTTCCCATAATTCCCTACTATCCCTAGTGTTGAGGAGATAAGGTTGGATTTCTTCTTTTCTGTTTCCAAGGGGGATACTGACGGCGACTTTACCTTCTTCCAAGTTTGTTTAGGGCAAAAAAAAAACAATGTGGAAAATGGGAAATGCTAGTGCCACTTCTATCCTGTTCCCTCCTAAAGCAACAGTTATTCTAATTAACTGTAATATGGTTGTTACGTCCTATTGATCGCGTGGAAACCGGTCAATAAATAACCCATAGATGGGGGACTAATGATGGGGACAACTTCAGAAAAATATGACTGCATGCCTCAGTTATTGCCTCTCCTTTATAGTTATGTTGCTCTGAGGTGTCAATCTGTAAAAAATGAATTTGACAATGGTTTACTGTCATCACTAGTGTTAGGACAAGCTCCCATACCCATGTCGGAAAGATAACAGGAAACACCGAGACAAAAATCGATGGTGAGTCTCCTCTTCCGCCTGTAATTATTGTGGGCCAGCCAAGATGTTTCTCTTCAAATCTTTAGCGCTATTCGGATTTATGAGTTCTATCCAATCTCCCTCGACTAACAAATGGCACCAGCTTCAGGAGGAATAATATTAACACATGCAGCTCTTTTAAGCGCTGAATAGTGGTACTTCAAAAACTTTTTATGCTGATTGCACTTTTTTGCATCCTGAAGTTTCAAAAAAAAAAAGAAAAAAATATGCACTGATCTACCAGAGATTGATGTTTTTCAGGTCGGCTGTCTGTCAAAGGAAGATATGTCATTATAAGTGCAGTCTTATCATGCCAGAACTACTAAAAAATCATTCTTTTTGAGCATTCCTTGCAGTTTGATTTGCAGATCTGGCTATTACATTTCTTTGCTCACATTGGAAAAATGTTTACCTGAGCAGCCTCAAAATTCAAAGCTTAAAAATCTGGACTTTACCTAGAATTAATAAATTAAGCGAATTCTGCCAAACGATTTAAATTTTGAGGGCATGTGATGGAACTAAATAATACATGATGATTCTTGGCATGTTAAAACTGTACTTCACAAAGCAGCATTATATGTAAGCCATTATAGCCCAGAGCATTCTACCTGAAGAATCGACTGCTCATTGTTTCCGAAGTATGAATATTATCTGCATTTGATGAAACAAGCAGAATGCAGTAATTTCAGTGAGCTTGGCTGGGTGGAGTGGCCACATGTATAGCCTTTGCCGGGCACCTCATCATCTGAAAATTTAGTATGTGTCATATCATTTATAGCTAATATAAATGTCACATGCCCTCGACCTAACCATGTCCAAATTACCTGTTACCCAGCATTCGATCCAGTACAGACTCAAATTTGAGTAAACTCACCATGTCTTCTGGGGGTAACGAGAAAGTCTACCTCACCCCAGAGCCTGTGGCTGGGGAAAACAGTGAGTGCATAAGCTTAAAGAAATTTTATCATCTTTAAAGTGTGTTTTTTTCACTTACCAGTTCAATTAAAACTCCTGAACTTGTGCTTAACTCTTTCAGACACTTCACTTTTTCTACACACAAACATTAATAATGTCTGGGTTTGCAGGGATTTGTTTTCTCTTTTTCTGTCTTACTTGTACAGTAGGCCTGTTTCCGGCATGTTAACTGGACTCTCTGTCTAGCCTTTGATCATGTGGATTATGATACTTTTTCATGTGAATTAATGTGCTTAAAGTATTTTAAACAATATAGCAACCTTTCGCATGCTTACTTATATTTACTGTTCTTTGCATTCTTAGTGTCTTTATGTTTATACCAGTGCTGGTCTGCTGGATATATCATTTATATTTTGCAGTAGACTTTGTACATGTGGTTTTTGTGGAAAAAGTGTTGTCTTATGCTGATGCATGGGATTGAGTCAAACTGACCCTCGCTTAGTTATATTTTCCCATTGTGTTCTATGCACATCCTTACTGGTACCGGGTACTGTAGCATGCATAGGCAGCACAGCATGTTGAATGTCTTGTGTTTGGGGTACATGTACATCTTACTAATCTCTATTTCAGACTTTTACTAACAGTGGATTGCCTGTATCTCTTTGCATGCACTACTGTCTCTAGTCACCTTTTGTAGCATGGTGAAACCTGTGCATGCATACCCCATATCCTTCACCATTCATAGTTCTTGTCTTTCTTTGTACATGTCAGTATCCGTAACAGCTCTGCCACTAACATGGGGCGCCTCAGCCTCCACTCAGACAATGCAGGGACAGACGCAGAGTCAGTTCTGTTGACAGATAAACCCAACAACGGTAAATTTGTATGTCAATGTTAGATAAGCCCCATGGCGTCATTACTGCACCGACTTTGCCTCGTATTTTCCTCCTGTTCTTGTTATAAGGAAGTTTTATAAAAATCTGAGGAGTACAGAATGTTAAGTACCTGATTGATTTAGAACCAGTCTGTAGTGTATAATGTACACATTTTGGCAACAGGTTCTTCTACCTATTGTCACCCTAGTTGCTGTTATGTGCGTACCATTATGCCAAGAAATACTAATAGAGCGTTAACTGTGATGCAAGCAACAGAATTTTGATTCTCTGTTTCTGCTCTGTGTAAATATCTGTGCATGAACACTGAATGACCGATAATCATCAGATATGATAGCTTATGAGTTGCAATACAGCTTGGCTAAGTCTTACAGGCTCTATTATTAGAAATACTTATTATATAAAAACACCAGTTGCTAAAATAGGAATTCATCTCTGTGCATCAAGCCTTCAGCAATCTACATTTTGCTTTCCTGAATTTAATTAACAGAAGCCAAACCAATATTGGAAATGAAAGAAAACCCAGGTAATTTACAGTCAACAGGACCTGTAGTTGTCTAGCTTCGGATGGATTTGTTGTTGCATGGTATTCATTATAACAAGCAGTGTGTGTAGTGTTCCCTGACTTTGTCATGTTGATGCTTTTGTTCAGAGTTTATGCAAGTCACTGATTACTTAATACATGCTCATTGTTGGCCTACTACAGTATTCTATCTTCTGCCAAATCATTCTGTCCTGATTTGATAGGTGTTACTTGCTGCCCAAATTTGTATCCCGTCTGGAGAGGATTGTCCTCTTCAGAGAGCTTCCATTAACAAAAGAACAGCTGTATATGACCAGCATTTTATCATGTTTATAGATTGCTTGAAGGCTTTTTGCATGGTTTTCTGTTGCATAAGTCAGTGAACATGGCATACATGTATATAGAAATTCACAGAGATGCAGGTTACAAAGATTTTTAAGCAATAATAATTTACATGACCTGCATAACTTATAGTGCTTTTGTGTTTCAAAGTGGAACTTGCCTGATCAGTTCTACAGCAAAAAAGTTCTGTTTATAAACATATGTAAATTCTTTCTTGGTTTAAGATAACATATGTATTACTAGTTCCAGTGCGATTTATATTTTAGTCAGTGTGCTTGTTTCCATGTTTTAGCCATTGCTTGTATCATACATGTATCTTTCTTGGGTTTTAATTATTATCATCCAACCCCTGGTGTGTCACCCAATCCATCATCCTCTCCATGCTTAAACCAATGTAGACTGTGGTATAAAACCCTGTATGAACAATGATTAAGCATTCACTGTAGAGAAAACAATATCCCCAGAATGTCTTTTTCTTCTGATATCGAAAGTTCCCTTCATACATGTATCGATGACAAAAGTACACCACATGTGTGTTATCAGTTCTGATTTAATCCCTGGAGATAATAACAACACATAGAAAGCTATACATGTTTTGATTCCTTTATGTTACTTAAGGCTGTTTCAGTTCGGTGGCTCCGTCTTGGTACATCTGTATACCTGTTAGTGTGTCTGCGTCTGGAGTTCACACCTTGCAAGAATAACACATTTATATATACAATATGATCATAAACAGATTTTATCAAAAATTATCACTTGTATTCATAATACTCATCGCTTTTACAAATGATATTTTCAAATTATGTTATACATCACATCATATTCTGTCTTTTACATTTGCAGTAAACTTTCGATCTGTGCTTTATATGCGACAGTAATTCTGTGTTCTCAAACAAAAATGGGCTGATGTACCCAGCTATGAAATCAATTCCACCTTTTTCCTATTAACAGATGATATATGTTCATGTAAATGAGTTCTGTTAAATTCATAATTGGCTTTCGTTTGGCATGTAGAATGTAGCAGAATGGCAATACTGATCACCAAATGTTTTAATCCTCTTTTGAGACTTATTGTCTGTTTGTTCCGATTCACTTCAAAATGTATGTAGTGTTATGCTGTTCTTGTATGTGCCGTTTTATAGGGCTATGTGCACTGATATTCCCCCCCCCCCCCCACAACTATATGAAGCGGTCATGTTAATATGAAATTGTAAACCCACAAACCAGTACCTATGTAAATTTTAGTCTTTAAGATAGATGCACCCTTACATTTAATTATGCCACCATGTTTGTGCAAGCAATGGCTAAAACTATTACATATTAGCACATACCCCTCCCTTCAGCTTGTTACTGTTAGGGTTTTATAACACAGCTGCAGAAAATTTGTATTTTAATGGCACTTCTGTCTTGGTTTTCAGGCTCATCTGATGCGGAAAGTGGCCGGAACACGCAGGACGATGAAGAAGAAGGTGTGGCGTACAACTACAGCTTCTTCCACTTCATGTTCTTCTTGGCATCCCTGTATATCATGATGACACTCACCCACTGGTACAAGTAAGTATCAAGGGAGTTTGGGGATCTGTGAAAATGTACAAATCTCGATCTTGTGCATCTTAAGACTTTGATGCAGCTTTTATGATGTGGTGCATATTAAGCCTATTGGAAAAGTTCACTCGTACATTGATTTTCCAGACACAAAAGTAGTTACGCTGCATGAAATAAAACATAACTTTATTTTAATAATAGTATAACATATACATGTAGTGGTAAACGTAAATAAGGAATATATACAGATTTTGAGTTTCCATTGGCGAATACTCCTAAAACAAGTCCATTATTCGTTAATCGAGTAAATGAAACTGCAACACAAATGAATCATGACTGCTTGAACTTAGTAAATGTTGAGATTAGCTTTTGTTTTTCCGTAGAAAACTACACCGTACAAATTTTACCTTTTATCACTCTCTATACATTAAAGGCATGACTGGAAGAAAGACGATTCTGATGAGTAAGTTTTTCCGTATAAACAAGAAAGAAGGATGGGATGCCTAGACTGATATTGTTAGGCATAACTCGCTAACAAAAAAATCTCTCTCAACCTAGGAAGAGAATGTTAATCACTTTTCACTGTGACAGTTGCAAAGTCAGATTGGGTTCACTTTTTAACACAGGTTTAATATATGCTAAACTTGTCTGCTGTCAAATAAAGCATTTTCTTTCCCAAATTTAAGGTTTGAACTCACTTGTTTTGTTATTTGTACAGCTTCAATTGGCATGTAGGAAGTGCACATTTGTATTCTCTGTGACCCTGTCTGGCTTTGCAAGGCATATGGGAGAAAGAAGATTTCATTCACAGCGTATTGTCTCCTTTGCACAAGGAATTGGTGCCTTAGCCGTCCATCAAAAATTCGTCTCAGAATAATAACAATCAGCTCTACGTATTGTTTGCTTTCAGGCTTTTTAGCGTATGGAACATACCTCGTAAATTAGAGCAAGAAAATAAAATTGGATTTGAAAACTTACCAAAGCTTTCGATCGCCAACATATCATCCACGTCAGTAATGTCATTCACGACACCTTGTGATGGCGAGGATGTGATGAGTCTCATGATGAGAAGATGAAGATGAGAGATGTAGAATAAATTTGTCTTCATGTAACATAATCAGGATATGTTTATCCAAGTCTTGCCTACATATACATGATATACAGCGAATAACATCCAATTCTTTTTTTTACAGGCAGCTGATAGTTAACATAGAGATCGAATTAATTTATTAACTTTAGGTACAACATAGAAATTTTCATCCAATGCCAGCCACAAGACTTGAAGGAAAAAGAATGGAATTTCATTCTGTTAACATTGTGGTGGTTGCACATGTTTATCTATGTTTGTAGTTACTTTAACAAGGACCTGGTGGCAACTGTGTAGCTTTTAGGTTAACTCGTCTGGAAATGTTGATATTTTAACAGGGAATTTGGTACGGAAGTTACTTTTGATAGCATTTTTTTTTGGTTTATGAGATAAAGTCTTGTCATTGCAACTTTAAATATACATGTAGTTGAAAGCAGAACTGTAACAATTACATTTTATAATGGGGGAAGAATGCAATATGTTGGTTTAAAATGACTAAACTGGCATTTGAATACATTTAGATATATATGTGCTGTTACAAGCATATACATATATATAGTTGATGGCTAACGGTTGTAAAATTTTTACTAAAATCTCTTGTCCCACCATATGCTTGGGATCAGTCAGACAGCCACCCATATCTTAACTGATCTTGATCAACTCTCATTACAATATTACCACTTGGTTTACAGTTGGTTTACAGCTTTCACTGCCCAGGTTTTAAAGAAAGGAAGCTCTGTTTCTTTTACGTGGGTACTTGCGTGGTTTCAGACCCAGTGCTGACGTGCAAGCAGTGATGAATGCCAATGAACCCTCGATGTGGGTGAAGATATCGTCCAGCTGGGTATGTGTCCTGATCTACATCTGGACACTCATCGCCCCGCTGGTTCTGCGAGACCGTGACTTCGGCTAAACAGGACGATGCCTGGAGAGGATTCATGCAGAAAGAGCGAACGGATCCTCTTTCTTTCTATGACAGACTTGGCTAAGAATACCCACAGTCCATACTCTATGTGGAAAGGCGTTGTTGTGATAAGAAAAAGAAAATAAGACAGATTGCATTTGCTGGTGTGAGGATTGCTACTGTTCTTTTTTTTAGGATTGATGGCATATGTATATGTACACTGTGTTACTCTGGTATCGTGTGGATGTGCCATATGGGTGTCATTAAATATTGTAATGTCTTTATAGAACGAATAACTGAAAATCCTGTGATTGTTTTAATCAAGCCGACTGACACTGCTTCCAATTCTTATCCTTAAAGTATTGATCTTACGCTGTAGACAATTTTAACACATTCACAACTGAAAATCCAGTCAAGTTGGGAACTACATATTATGGTATAACCAATTCCTATGAAATGTGAGAAATAGAAGAAAAACATTGCAGCACCGTTAGTACTCCTATTGAAGGAGAATAATCTATATTGATTATAACTACGCTCACTAAGTTCAAGTCATGACTGTTTTGCAAGATTCCGACAGGGGTTGCAGCAGAGCCATAAATGAAAATGATGTGTCGTCATGACTTGAAGTTCGCTACATTATAACAATATAAGGACTCGTCCGAGTCCGAAAAATTCATGAGACCTAAAAAATAGACGCCAACCCCCACCAACATACACACACATAAGTAGTTACATAACTTATGTGATAAACGCATATATCTTAGCATTTACTATTTAATGCGTTGTATGTACATCTAGTAGCTGTCATTGGTGTGTGACCTCCCTGGCTTTTGCAACAAATTACATATGTGTATACATAACAAGAAATAATTGAGATATTTGTATACAATACTCAGCACCGGCGTTTGTGATTATGCACTTGTGTGTGTCTTTATAATACAAATGGATTATGTGCTCTGGTTCCTCAGTGGTGTTGATCATTTCTGCATTATGAATTATAAATGTGTTTTGAAATTAAAAAAATATATATATTTGTGATCTCTGGTGTGAGCAAGCGGTTTCTTTATAAGTGCAACAAAATCTTTCAATACCTAATATCTAGCATAACTTTGCAAGTATATTTGGCCAATGGTTCTTTTATCTGTGCAGGCACAGAATCCATTTTGCTCATGTGATCAGTTTCAAAAAATTTGAATCCGTCTCTGCATGTTCAGTGCAACATGATTAGGTTTTTGAAGAAAATCTTTAGATAGCTAGTACAAAATGTACTGTTGATTGATTTGCCAAACATGTAATGGTTTGTTCCTGAGTTTCAACCATGCTTCAGTGCAGTGATTCATAAGGTGTTGTATGTGCAGAATTTCCCGCGTTATGTTGACATGACAATTGTCTTAATATTTTATGCTGAGTTTTGTACTAACCACCTTGGTTGATGTCCAGGGATTCACAGTTAGGTTATTCAGGGTTCAGTTGATTCAAGTAACATATAGCTAGGTGTTTGTAGAAAGCTGTTTAAATGTTGTATCACATATCTTTGACTTTTTGTATGGTAATTGTGACACAGCAAACTTTGGCTTTGAGAATTGAATAAGGAAACAAAATTTTAAGAAGTACAGGATTGCCAATATAGTAACAGTCTTCTCAGCATATAAAACTTAAAATATTTTATGCCATTTTCACACACAGACTGTCTTTTACAAGGATTGCCAACTTTGATGTGACCCCCTCTTCTTGTGTCTCAGCTTATCTCATCACTGTTTCAATAAATTGTGTTTTCTTGCTTGTGTTAGAAATGTTTTCTCAACTTTCTCGTTGATACATCCATGGGAAATAGGGAGTATTTGGCGCCACAAATTCGCAGTATGAATAATCGGTTTCATTCAGAAGCCAAACTACCTTGGTCATATGATTACCCTTTAGCCAATCATATTGCGACAAATAAAAGCTCCGCCAATCATGAGACACCCCTCTTTTCGCGCCTTTACCCTTCTTTCGGGTATCTTCAGAAAAATTTCACGCCAAGGGGTTTAAAATAATCCCTATTGTGTCTGGTACAGCAAGATTCTTATGTTCAATGCAAACAAACATGCTAGTGGCATACTCTTTTATCATTGATCCAAAATTTCGGACTCAAAAAAAACGGTAATAAATGGCGTTCCATTAATAGGGTAAGCTAGGGGTAAGCAGAAGACTCCTTCAAACAAAACTATTAAAGGGAGTGGCTATGCATAAAAGTCACTGACAGGATTTATGGTATGCTGTGCCACATCACTGAATAGTGCCACCTCAAATACATTAATCTGTTACCATGGTTACCCCAGTTTGTTGCAACTATTACTTGAATATGTACCTAACCTATTGCATACTACCGGTACATGTACCAGTACTCAGTGTTATCCCTCTATATTAATCAGGGTCAACCTACTAAACTGCAGTAAAATAGAATACAGAATAACAAAAATAATTTTAGGACCATGCAGTAAGGATATTTTGACAAAGTACCTGTAGATTCTATCATGTTACTTTTATTGCATGTAATATGCATTACACATATTACTGCTAGCTTAGTGGTGCAACACCAAAATAGCAGTATTTTCAGTCTTTGTACAGTATGACAAAACTATTAACAGGTATCATGTGTAGAGACCTAGTAAGACTAAGTACAATTGTCTTTAATCCAGTTGCTTCCATATGTGAACTGGACTTGTATCATGTATTATATTGTAGTGTATTAGCCTCCTTTCGACCCTCTACGGTATTTTACGGCGACTTCTAGTCGCTTACCGACGGACAGGGCGGGAAAGCCTCTTTCCCGTACTGCCCGGCGGTG
>JAAUYG010002009.1_pt1 | contig 16673 bp, 8 predicted proteins | sample 7278091 | NCBI WGS metagenome assembly JAAUYG01 (sample SAMN14350201, study PRJNA611818) | marine sediment metagenome | isolation source: surface marine sediment (0.6m) | place: French Polynesia: Moorea | collected 2018-08 | reverse complement strand
CTTCAAAATCTGAGTGACCTTGAATTTGACCTTTCAAGGTCACTCAAGGTCAAATCCAATGGTGCAGTTAGACTCCCCATATATGACTTCCTATTAGTGTCTAATAGTAACTACATGTCTAACTCTCACCGTTTAGGAGTTATAGCCACTCGAAAAATTTTCTCCTATCTCTAATCATTAGGGCCAAATTTCGAGGCCCACCCTTACCCCGGGGCAATTTTTTCAAAATCTAATCATTTCTTCCTTGCGTCACAGGGAAGGCTCCCGCCAAAAATGAAGTTGATTGGTTAAACACTTTTTGAGATATCTTGTCCACAGACACACAGACACACGGACAAAGTGAAAGTAAGAAATCCCGCCATGCGAAGCATTGGGGGGGGGGGGGGGTTTAGAAATCGTCTTACTGCTACTTTTATCTGCATTCCTGGCAAATTGACCCGTGGCTATTGGCTTGGTTTTCTTTTTACAAATAAACACTTATCATAGGCATGTTGCAGTAGTGGTCTGATTGAAGTAGAATATGCAAACTTAAAGCAAAATTCGATTGTGGACAGTGGAAAATGGTATTGATATTGTCATTTTAACTCATTATATTCAATATAAATGTATGTACTTTTAGTCAAATTGATCACCAGGGTTATTTTAGTATACTGGGCGCCAAGGTCGTATATATGTGGTCAATATAAGTGGTCTATCCAGTCTAAATATATTACAGTAAATAAATAAATATAAAATAGTGCTTGTGCCAATAGTGCCAACGAGTGTTAAGGAATCCGTTCAGACAATGCATCCCTTTAACATAAGGGTAGGTTTGCAAGGAATGCTCAATTTTGCAGATACACAATTTTCGGAGTCCCCATCATGTCCTATTTTGCTTTCAGAATCAAGATCAGCACAACCTACTAACCTACGCCTTCACAGAGGTCAACCTCACGACCTTCCATCTCACACAAAGCGAAGAGACAATGTCCAACGAAGTGGGCAGTGGCCAGTTTACCTCGTTCGAGTACGGCAGCGTTCATGACAGCTTGCTCACCCTGTACGACGGGGTATTGCTGCATCAGAGGAGTACTGGTTCCTGCCAATGGAGTGGGCGAGAGCACATATTTTCTGCTTTATCTAAGGTATTTTGTTCATTCGTTCGTTCGTTCCTTCCTTCCTTCCTTCTTCCTTCCTTCCTTCCTTCCTTCATTCATTCATTCATCAGTCAGTCAGTCAGTCAATCAGATAGTTACATTTTGTATTGATCCGTGCCATAAAAGGCTGTCTCTTACGTTAACGGTCATCTGGTTTGCAACTGCCTGCATAATCATTCTACTTCAGCGTTTGACGTATTTTATATAATTACTAGTATAATGAGATTTTTATTGCGACATCCTAGAGGATGACCATCTAAATTATATATCGTACTTATATATGGATCAGTCCTGTTGAGAGAAGCGTCATCACCTAAAGCGGTTGTTTGCGAGCAGATTTAGAAGATGTGTTTATTATTTATCATTAACGTTTCCACGTTTACCATTATGTATCATGCTCGATATCCATACAACATCCACACGATATTCGCATGCCTCGAAAATGTAATGCCTAATTTTCTGCACGGTCGGAGGATGCATTGGACTGCGTTAATAGGAGCACCATCTTTCTAAGACCGTGTTCCATCGCGTCAGAACACTGCACCTATTTCAATACCTTTAACTCTTCTTGGGTGACACTACTAAATTATTGCTATTGCCACTAATCGGTATATTTCTTGATGAACGACCGATATTGAATATAAAACAGTAACACTGAAGCGTTATCATTTGTAAACTTATGGGATGACCCAAATGCGCCCAGAAATAAAACTTCTATCACGAAATTGGCGATTTCCTCATAAACAGCCCAATGCTAGAGACATTACCGGTGGCCTTTTGCCTGTCCACGGCAGAGATGGCCACGGCCGTCGTCTGCAGCCAACCATCACACGGAGAGGAGATTGCTGACATCTTTCCATTTCATATATGATTGCACAATCTCGGACTTGTCAGAATCATATTGCCAGGCGTCTCCCTATCTCGCGTCGGCGGGATCGAGTTCCTTCCAGTTCAAATACGTTTCACCCCTCCCCCCTTCCCCCTTCCCCCGAGCCCCTGCCCTATCACTGACCAGAACCGTTGGGGAAAATCCCGAACACCCGTTCCCCAGATGCCATCGAAGTCGTGAAGATGCCTTTTTTTGGTAAGGAGAGAGCAGCGATTGCTGCTTTTCCCGTTGGATGGTTGAGATAGGCCAGTGGGAATTAATGGAGCATATGACTGCCTCTGCCCGGGTTCCTCTTGTCAATTGCCTGTCGTTGCCAGAAGAGGGATTGTGTTCCACGCTCGGCACCTTCTGGAGATCATCAAATTGTCATGAGTGGCTTTAATCATAAAAACCGCCAGCCGAGATCGGCAGTGCCGCTGACACGGATTAAGCTGCAAATGAGATAAATGGCCCCGATTGAGCTGTATTAAAATAAATAGCGTGATTGTTTTTCTATATGCCTTTTCACAGTCTTGTGAATAAGCAATGGTATACTTCCTGTGATTCAAAAACCTGTATACCTTGTGTATTTAATTGGTGCCTTTTACTATAATTTATTTGGTGCCTTTTACCGAGAAATGTCTCTGTATTCCGTGTTTACGCTTTAACTGGTGGATGAAGTACTTATTCTATATGTATGTACATGCCAGCTGTAGATATTCATTATAGGTACACATTTATTGCTATATCATTAATTATGCAAGGCCAAACGTACAATTCCTGATATGTGTTACTAGTATCCCCGAGCCTTAAATTTCTGTTCGTTTCGCTCAGCGACCAGCCTTTGATAAGTGATAACGAAAGCTTAGAAATGCCCACCCAACCCATCCCAGCAGGAACTTTGTAAAAAGTTTGGTTGCACAAGCTTAAAACTGTAGACAATGTGGCGTTTTACATTGCTGCTCCCATGGGGTCCCATGCAAGTCAACACGAAAATTCATCGAAAAACATGCTGCCACGACAATAACTCTGCTGACACGCGGTAGAGCATAGCCAAATATATCAACTTATGAGTGAATTACCTCATGCCTCAACTTTCACTAAAATCGGTGTCTTTTTTTTTTTCATTGTTTTTATGGATTATGGATTCCTGGTTGGAGCTCATATAGCGCTACAGATGCACGTTTACTTCATTGTCAGATATCCGAATCCGGAGCCACAGGACACCTGTCGTTCCGGCGCGACGGATCCAGACAGGGTTATACCGTGTCAATACAGGGATTGAATGAGTCTGGACTCATGCAGGTATGAACAATCATGTAGTAGTAGTAGTAGTAGTAGTAGTAGTAGTAGTAGTAGTAGTAGTAGTAGTAGTAGTAGTAGTAGTAGTGGTAGTGGTAGTGGTAGTGGTAGTGGTTGTTGTTGTTGTTATTGTTGTTATTTTTATTGTTGTTATTGTTGTAGTTGTAGTAGAGGTAGTTGTTGTTGTTGTGTAGTTATTGTATTTGCAGTTTTTGTTGTGCTTTGTTGTTCTAGTGGTAGGAGGTGGGGCCGTAATGGGTTGAGGAAGTTGCTATGAGAGTGTTACCTAGGCATTGCAGCAGATTATATCAATCAGCCTTTGCAATATGTGCATTCTATGGCCTCATTTTGGCGGAAATGTATTCAAAGAACCCGTCATTATTCAAATGATTTGTTAGGAATAGCGGGATTACTTAGCAGAATCTATATGTGTAACACAGTCTAAATACAATTCAAAGTACGGAAGTAATAGCGTCAGGTATCAAGATACTGAAGTACGGAATAATTGTAGAGATAAAGTAAGGTTGCAGGTAATAACAATAAGTGGTTCAAAGAATATTCCTGCCCTTAGTTGAGCCCAAATCTTTGCTCAAATCTAGGCGTATACTCCAAGCTCGGTGATATTTTATGGCAATTCATAAATAATATTTTATAGGGAGAATTCGGTGATGATTCTCGCATATATTGTACCTTGTAGTGTACTCTACTATTAGTGTAGTCTACTATTAAGAAGAAAAAGGTTTAATTACTGATTTTGACGTTTTCCCTCCCTCTTCATGTTGGAGAATAGCCTAATGATTTATGTTTATATTGTCTCAGATGTTTAAATAAAATTTTACTTACTTACGTTATCCAAGGGAGACGAGTTTATTTTCGAGTTTTGAAAACTTAGAATAAAATGTATATTAACAATTAATATTATTTTGTGAATACAATTAGGCTTTTCGAATAACTCCCTCTGGAATGTTTATTTCGACTGGTAGTCACCTTGGTAGAAAATATCTGCTTTTAATACCATCTTGGAAATTTTGGCATTTATCTTTCTGACCGGATATTCTAAAGCTTTCAGTTCTAGAAGATTGTATGCAGAGTGACGTACATAATTCCGTAATTCCTAGGGTACGTTAATTGGAATATTACACGGCAATCGTGTTGAAATTTTGGTCAGAAATCCTATCATTTATCTCGGAAGATAACTCTCAGTAACATAAATCCCGTGGGTAGCGCAAAAAGAATAGCCAAGGTCGTATTTAGAAAAAGAACGCTATCCTTCTTCTTCCCCATTCCCTCAAGGGGAAATGGGTATTTTAACACAGACCCTAATTACGTCAAACGTGGTTTCTTTCTGGCTAGAGCCGATCAATTTCCTTTCTGATTCCGCCGCATTCCCTTCCGCTTTTGAAGCTTCTCTTCCTTTGATAGATTCGATTTTGTCGATGGCCAAACGAATTTCCAATATTACGACGGTTTCCTCTGGCGATACCGGAGAACCGCCCTAGAGTGTCGGTAATTAGGCGGCCAAATGGATTTGCGGGGATACCGTTGGGCCATTAGGATCTCGTTACTGCATCGTATTTGGCCAACTGGCCGTCAGGCTAAGCGACGCATATGGGAGAATGTCCGAAAGGGCAAAGGGGCATGATTTGGCCCTTGCGGTGGATCAGCGAGGCAGTTCCTGTGCTCATCCATCTGTAGAGGATGGGCGATAATAGGGGGCAGGGCAAGAAAAGCGCGTGGATGATCTCCCGATTGATTTTCGCTACCCACCGTTGTATAATATACACCCTTCTCGGAATCTATCTTGCGTGACCTCAGTTCCGCCTTAATTATCGCTTCTCGAGGCTTGCTTTTGAAATTTGTGTCCCGTCTTCAGCGGCTGCTAATACGCCTCAGTCGGCAGACCCACACATAACGAGGCCCAAATCAGCTGTGCTCGGCTCATTAACAGCCGTTTCGGCGTCGGCCGGCAGACAGGGAGAGGCCCAAGGCCGCAATAACTCATGGTCAAAGGAAGACAAGTGTTATAATTAATCCATGCTTTGCCTGTCGCAAGCTCGGCTAAGGAGACAACCCGACATCGATTTTGGTTACCATTCCTGGCCAGAGAGCCAGAAATATTAACTCCGCTGACACGAGCATGTATATTTCCAAAGTGGGGCTGGAGAGAGGGACTCGATCATAACTATTAAAAGGAGAAAAGCGGTCCGAAGACCAATTTGAAAGCAGCACATTTCGCCATTGTTGAAGATTGGTTCTTTTGACAAACCGTTAAGTTTTGTCAAAACTTGAACAGAGCAATGGGGATCGTTGTAGATTATAATTATCATCGGAGATTAATTGCACCGGTGAGTTTGAGTATAACACCAAGGACAAATCAGTATTACTTCTCAGGGCGAAGCAGCGTAGTTCCAATATAAAAAGTGTGTGAATATTTTACGAATGTCTAATAAACCATAATTATGGTGACAGGTGTCACGTGGTAACTTAATTATAATCCGGCCACTGCTATGACTTTGAACGGAGACAGTCGGCAAGTAAATGAGTGATTTTCTACATGCGATTCTGTAGAACTGAACAAATTACACTCGTCGGGGAGGTTTTGACTAATTAATGGAAGAACAGTCTTATCTCTATCCAATAGCTCAAATCTGAAATCGTCCGTTCTCGGCATACGGCTTTCTCTCTTAAGACAGACTTAAATTTATTGTGGGATTTGGATATTACACTATCATGCAATTATCCTGTCACATGGTCAATGCTGCCATCTATTAGATGTCCAATATGCTGCCCGTGCGAAATGTAAGGCAAAGTTTTTAAAGACCTCCTAAAATGATTACAATGTAGTGCGATGTCTGTCACCAAGTGTACGCAGACACAACGCGGAGGTTTCCACACAGTTTTGAGGGGATCCAGCCGGCCTCCAGTCGCCATATCGGCAATTACCGAAAATGGATCCCTCTTTAAACAATCTCCTAAGTGCACCGGTAACAACGACACAACAACGGCCGGGATCCCGGCTGATTATTGATACTGCGACTGAACCAACATCCCCCTCGGTTCCTCTCGGTGTATCGCGTTTCCCTCCGTTCGGGTCGTCTCGGGTGTCTCTCCCACGGGGGTGCCATCTCGGACACAGACATACCCGGTGTTGACCACCTTTTGTCGACCTTTTGACGGAGTAGCAAGCCTCGGCACTCCTCCTCCGTGTCTCCACGGAGGCGACCGCCGGCCTGGTGGTGTGATCTTCCGGACAGTGTGAGTGATGCAGATACGCAACACCAACGTGCCGTAGGCATAGATCACGCTGGAGGAGTAGGTGGGGTGATGCTCATGAAAAACGTGGTCCATAACCGTATAACGTACGGGTCGTGGTCTAGACATGCTCCCCGAGGGATATTGCCGTATTTGACAGGTTACATATCTGATAAATGTCCAGATGGGCGGCTGGACTGCAGCGAATATCGTATACCCGCCGGAGCGTTAATTAATCCGGTGCAATGCTTCATGTCATGACACCGGAGGGCGCGGATAGTATTATCGCATAATAAGGCGCTTTGGAGGGGTATTGTTACACAGGTTCTGCGGGTTTGGCGCGCTTAGTGGATATTTCAAACACGACAATAATGTTCACATATCTTTTTTATTTCTAGCATATCGGCTCATAAGATGTATTAAAACGCGCAGGAAATATTAATACAAGATAAGATGAAACTTTATTCAACGTCAGTGCAACAGTAACAAATAGCAGTGTCGAGATTTATCGATATGGCATTGTATGGTAATGTGACATGAATTGAAAATGAAAGAAACTATATAGAACAGCAACTATATGAGTAAAAGGCGCATTAGTTACCGTAATAATTTATATTTGTATACGAACACATTACGTAAAATATGACCAGACCTTAATCTTTCTAAAATATAAAATATCCTCTCCTAAACCTTTTATAAAATGAACCTTTCTAAAACAATGTGTAAACTATCATGATCAATTCAGCATATATAAAAGACAACTTTGACACTGACGTGACTGTCCATCCCATCTCTGTACTTCTGGCAAATATAGTCCTTTACAGATTAAAATAAAATTATTTCTTATATTGTTCCGCAAAAAATGCACCTCCGTGGCAACACTGTAAGACTTCTCTTGTCGAACTTCAACTGACCTAAATCTAGGAAAGATAAGTGGCGTAGCTGTTCGCGTCTACGTCTCAAGCGAAAGGTCCGAAAGGAACCACTTGTAACTTTATCGATTATTTCCCTTGTTGCAACTTTCAGTTCGCAACTCCAAACGATAACCAAGAAATTTCGAGTCTTCAGCTACAACCGCATCGGTGTCAGGCCAAGAATTCGATAGTGACAACTCGATATGCAAGAACGTGCCATCATCCTTTCCGTTCTCCAGCTGTGTGTTAAGAACATACACATAGTTTTATGAATTTCAAACATCCCCGTCCCTTTGTGTTTTCTGAACGTGTCCGAGATAATAATATCTGTTTTGAAGACAATTATAATATTTGACTAGGAAGGCTCGGGTCGACATGACATGCATCTGATTAAACGGGATGAACTCGTGCATTCAAGGATCTGTTTTCCATTTTTGGAACGGGGCATCTGCCGCTTCTAATTAACTGCTGAGAGATTAAGTTTTGGACAACAGCATGTAACAATTATTCAAACGTACCGTAGTAGTTTTATAGGTAACACCATTTCCCCAGCTTTTAGTTCGAATCTTCGAATACTAACAGTTATGGTACTTATGGTATCATTTTCAATATCATTGTTTTAGCATCGCCTTGCCTAAATGTATGTTAACGTTTTATTGTCCACATTATTGTGTTCTGTTATTCTAGAGATTACAAACTCATGTAGCCGGCTTAAACCCTACAGAAAAAAATACAGGAAAAGCAAATGAATTTTGGCTTATAATCATTATCGACTTTAATTTTTATTTACCACCATGCATGCACCTTGTAGTGTATTTGGAAGTTTTCTTGCGCCGTGTTCTTGTGGTATCACTTATATTTAATGTAATAATATACTTTTTCTAAATGTTCTGTAATTTTTATTCAACTTTTAACAGCTTGCGGGCAGATTGTAATTTTAAACTGTGTACCTGCCTGTACCGTAACGTCTGCTGCTGCTTTTCTTTGTAGACAGCATCGCTGCGACAAAGAAGAGGCTTTTCTGACACCTGCGTTGTTACCGACCAAATAAAATAATACTGTAATAAAAACGCAGTAATCATCTTCTCTCTTTGTCTTTAGATCGGACTGTGGAATTCCTCCATACCAATGGAATCTCAGCGCTTACGTATCTACGCAACCAGCCCACCAGACACCAGTGAAAGCGAAATGGAGTTTCCTTTCGGCAAAGGAATAGTTCGCGTGGTCACAATACTGGTGAGCATGTCGGAGGAAGTCACAACGAATGAAGCACAAGTGTGCATATTAATAACGAAAAACTGACAAAAAAAAAGACAAAAGCAGATTTCGTTATATGGTGCAGAACAAAATGGTGTGCATATTAATAACCAAAACATGACAGGAAAGATAAAAGCAGATTTTGTCACACAGCATAAAACAAAAATATGAGAAACGATTAGATTTACCTCGAAAAATGGCAGATGATGTCATGATTAGGGAAAGAACAATGGGGAAGAAAATGGCACTTTTTTGTGCCATATGGATCCGTGTAACTTAGTAATGCATATAGATATAGCAAAAAATACAAAGTCGAAGGCCAACAATTTGTTCTGGACTACGCCAGCTCATGAGTGTCTCTTGGAAGCGCTTCTTAACCAAAATCAATGCTTATTCTCGCGTTGAACGAAGGAAAAATTCTCTTCCAGCAGTTTTTGTTCTCTTCTATCATTTACCGAAGAATGTTGACCTAAGGTTGCGTTTCTTTGGGAATCCAAGAATTGATTTTCTCGGGATAAATACCGTAGCATGATGCTCCATGCACGTTCCGGTGGTCAATACTGTGGTTGATCCCTTCTTTTCGGTGGTTTTGCTTTTGCCCACGATCCTGCCTTTGTCACCGGCTCCCCATGTTTGAGCACGTCCATCCTATAATTACGCTCCATTTTCGTGTCCTTGCAAAATCCTTTCCCCTGATTCTGTAGCGGGCCGTAGTTCACTGAATGACACCCACCAGTTACTTTCTGTACAAAAACAAGAGGCCCATGGGCTTGTTGTTCTGCTGGTGGTTCTTAACCACTTGTCACAATTATGACGTCAAAGTAAGGTGCTTGCTTAATGTCCATGTTGCTGATGTGAAGTATAGTATCTTGTTTCTTAGAGGAGCAAGTTTATTTGCATTCATCTGTTTCACTCCACGACCAACCATTTCTATATAAGGGTTTCCATTTACTGCTATGTTAAAATTTCAAAATGCTATTGAATTTCTCTCACATAATTAATCCGATACTAGCAATGAGTTTACAGGCCATTTTCAGACAATTGCCCCGGTTGTCCTCAAACTACATTTAACAGAACGAGGTCAAAGGTACCCCCTATATGGTCTACTATTACCCCCATGTCCCGAATTTCACTCTACCCCAGCTGTTTTCGAGTTACACGCCATTTTGAAACAAGTGCCCCGAATGACTCCAAAATGAAATTGTACACTAAAAGGTCAAATATACCTTATTTACATAACACAACTATCCCTGACTCCCAATTTCACTCCATTCCATTCTACGGTCAGCTGTTTTCGAGTTACAGGCCATTTTGATACAAGTTCACCAAATGCCCCCAAAATGACCATAGACACTAAAAGGTCAAATTCGCTCCATATGCATATAACAACTATGAATCCCTGATATTCAAATTTCACTCCCTTGTCCTAATGCCAGCCGTTTTCGAGTTACATGCCAGTTTGAGACAAGTGCACCGAGTGACCCAAAATGGCCTTAAATGCTAAAAGGTCAAAGATACTCCATTATACATATTACAACTACCCCACAAGTCCCATTTCACTCTGTTTCGCTGTACAGCCAGCTATTTCCGAGTCACAGGCCGTTTTGAGACACGTGCACCGAATTACCTCAAAACCACATTGTGAGGACTGTCACAGGGTTGAAAAAGAATCATAACTTTAGTAGGAGTATCGTGTTGGAACTTTCTCTCCCATAGGATCCCATGTTTACGACAATTTCAATATTTTATTATTAAACAAATTGACATTTGAATTCAAAATCCCAATAGGTAAATTTTGTGAGGCGTGTTACAGGGAGCATTCACAAAAAGCTTTGTTGGAAAAGAATAATAGCTGTGGAAGGAGTAGAGTTTGAAAATTTCCCATTTGCCACAATGTTAAATTTCATTTTTTTTTAAATTGAAATTGGAATCTTCAAAGTTCATATAAACAACTTTTGTGAGGACTGTCACATACAACAATCAGAACAAATTGGTTAAAAAAAGAGTGATAACTGTAGGATGAATAGCGTTTTGAAATTTTCACTCCCACGTCAACGTAAATTTCTATCTATTTTTAAAAATAATCGAAATTTTAAATTTCTTTCAAATGCCAAGAAATAACTTTTGCGAGGACTCATACATGGAATATTTAGAAAAACGTTTGGTTAAAAAAGAGTAAAAAAACATGTGGGAAGAGTAGCGTTTTGAAATTTTCACTCCCATGTTAAAAAATGAAAATAAGTCGCTAAAATTAAAAAAAAAATCATAATGTTTGAAAAACGAAAACAATGGTCTGGAGATATTGGATACCTACACAAAATTTGGCGTCAATTTACTTCATGGTTTCTGAGAAAACACGTTTCACGGACACAGTCAAACAAAGCTAAAATAAAAGTGGCTCGTCTTGTGAACTTATAAATGCTTTCTTAATTGCTACATGTATCTCAAGGCCGGAAATAAAGCGCAACGCATGTTTGTATCAATGCGCAACTTTTCTATGCACCTGTACCATGCCGCCCAACACTAAATTCTAATATATTTGTTCTTCAGGGGTAGAGTTGCAGTTAAATAATTGTCAGTGCTTCGTCTCGCTGGCCATGTGTCTGGCCCAGTTTAATAGCCATTACAGCTCCGTACATGTATGTGCAGAATGGGGCAGGTTTCAAGTCAGAAGCAGGTGAGCTTCTGGATATGGCTAAATTATTCAAGCAGCCGAGGCAAGAGGTTTAACGACTAGAGTCTAATATGTCGCGAGTGATATAGACTGCTTTCGAGATGTCAGAGCATGCAGCGTTAATTAAGATTTGTTGGGTGAAGCCGCCTCGTGTGGGAATCAGTTGCTTAGGACAATTTCTACGTCTTCCATTATACCTTGCTGCGATATCAGTCATAGTTGGCCTGCCCTCTGTAAACGTTTGAAACGATTTACTTGTATGTAATGGTGTATGGTCATCTAAAACCTATCCTTCAAAGGGAATACCTTTTTATTGACCAGCTCTATGAGTGATTCTTCATAGCACCGACACCGATTGGGCAAATGCGCAACTAGCCAAAAAAAGGGGGAAAAAAGACGAAGACATCACACACAAAAAAGAGCAAGCAAGGGGCAAATGGGGTGTAGTTTTGTTCTGCATAGATTTGTTACAGCGTCTGGGTAGGGGGCTGCTTTGCTGGGCAAACATCCCAGTCATTGATAATTGATGCTGCACCCAACCGTCTTGGCCACCATTAGGATTTTCTGTGGGTACTTGACAGTTCTCACCAAAAACCCTGTCTGGGTCGCTCTTTAAGACCTTCAGGGAATCGATGTTATATAAGACAGAAGCTCTTCCAAATTGTCTGTCTACCTCTAGCTAAAAATGTCGAGGGGAGAGGTTGGTAAATGTTTCAAAATAATAAAAAATAGAGCGTTCAAAAATACGGAAATAAGCATTAAAGTTCCCAGATTGAAAAACTGTGTCCTTAGGCGGAACTTCGCTAGACTTAGATGGCATCCAGACTGATTTCTCTACGTGACAAAACCCTTTACGACAAAACTATACTTGAAGTTTGTGGTAATGCGTTTCTGTCTATACAATTTATATTTGTAATGGTTGGAATTTTTGCTGTATTGAAATAGTCTTTTTCTGTGCGCATGGAATGATAAACGAAATGCTTTTTTCCTGCTTACCACTAGCCTTAGCGTAAAGCAGGAACTGCTTACTGCGAGCATTAGCGCACACGCACAGCAGGAAATGCTTACCGCTAGCATTTAGAGTAAGGTAGAAATTTTACCTTTCCGTGTTTGGTTATTTTATAATTATCGGAGACCGATTACAATTTACGAAAACTGAAATTCCGTAGGTGCCTTATCAATCTATAGATAGGGAGCTGATACAAACCTAAATCTAACGAACACGTCACTGTGTGGTATATGTGCCTTGAATGGGCGCCCATGTGTCTTCGCGCAGATTATCGGTGTATGCATTTGTACATGTATTTCTCGCTTTAATGTGAAGGACACACGAAGCGCTATTAACGAAGAAATTACGTGATGAGCGCGCTACCTAACATTAGCCCCATCGCTTTTATGTGGGTCGTGGTAGGGAGTGGTTCTGGCACTCCATCTTCGGCGGTAAGTCCTACATAATAGACACTCTTCCCCTCTGGAGAACGCTTTCGGATCCGTGATGCATGTTCCCTCCTTCCTGATTAACCCCGCCCAAGGTGTGTTTCCCATCTCAAAGGCCATCAAAAGTGCGTGCTTCAGGAAAAAGCTACGACTTTCGTGGAACGGGACTTGGCAGACACCACACAGGACTACAAGAGCGGTGTTCTCAGTGGGAAAATTTTGAAAAGCCAAAAAAAAAAAAAAAAAAATGTCCATTGATTAACGCCGCCTGTCTAATCATAGAATGGGAGACGTACTTCACCGAAGGAGTCTTTAAATGGATTAGGTCGGTAATTGTCAGGCGAGGTGTAAATCTCTTGAAAAGTCCTTCATTGACACAAACGTGTGATATCCCTTTGCGTGTCCTTGTTCCAATTGCCTCACACGTGCTCGTCAGTTTTATGGCAATGATTTTTAGCTCGAGTCATTACGCAATACATGGAAATATGCGCAATACATGTAATGTCATGTAATATCCCAGTTGTCTGACCGTTACTCTTCGGTCTTTATAAACCCGAAATTTAGCCTCGGAAATTTGCGCTCTAGTTTAATGTGCATGTGTGATACATTATTAACTGTATCCATTTTTTAGGGGGGGGGGGGGGGGGAATTATGGGCGATTTACATGTAGTCCATTTTGGGCGACAGATTTGGCTAAGAATAAACCACGGCGCATAACAGTACAGGGTGTACCACGGAATATAAGAAAGACCGCCTAGGTGTATGCCTGTATACCTTCTACTGTACATATTATATGCATAACTAACTTCTAATTGTTACAGCGAATCTGTAAATAGAGGCCTCTCGCAATGCCGTTAACGATGCTGTCCAACGTCCTAGTTAGATAATGGACTAAAATTCTGGGCTAGTTTCTGAAAAAAAGGAGTCAAGTAACACACTAAGGTTCGCTAATCAGCTTAACAATCGCTGTTTTGTCAATTGTTAAGATCAGTTTTGGGCCTTAAGAATTTACAAGAAACTTACCCCTGGTCGTAAGTTTCCATTATTTCCCGACTGGTCATGCATTACAAACAGAGCATCTTTACTGAAAATGTTGTACTTCCGAGAAATTCTATCTTAATCATGAATCTTGATTATGACCGTCGGTCCAGTGATTGGGCCATTCCATCGTCAATGCTCTGGGGTGGTGTGTAAATGCTACAAGTAACAATGATCTACATTTTTTCATCGTTAAGATTTTTGGATTTGTGTATGCCACCGCTGCAAGTACATGTAGTTGCTCGCCAGTCCGTGCATAGCACGGGCACTTTGCTATGCATTAAATTGACTACATGTTGTTGGACGTCCTCGGCCACATTTTAGACTGACTTGGTTTGACAAAATATTTTCACTTTGGGACATTAACCAAGTTTTTTGTTACATGCTCAATAATATATATATATAACAGGAGAAACTTAAAGTTACACTTGTAAATTACAACTTCCCGTATCGGCGTAGCCAATTTAACTACAGCAAAAATACATAGTATGATTAACGTTTCGTTCAGCAGCAGCTTATGGAAGGTCGTAGTCAATTCGCAGTAGCCGATTTTAATTTTCTAAAGATTTTTCTGTAAAGTGAATTTATATTTTGCTCTATAGGAAGACCCGTTTGTGCGTTACACCCGTGACTATGAGAGCCAAGTGGGTAACGCCCGCTTTGAAGGTTACTGCGTGGACCTGCTGGAACGGATATCCAAGGAGCTGGACTTTGAGTACGAGCTGTACCTCGTGCCTGACGGCAAGTATGGGGACAAAGACTCTGATGACAAATCCTGGAATGGAATGGTACGGGAGATAGTCAACGGGGTGAGTGTCCTGAAATTCAGCGAGCATGTCGCTCGTTCTAATGACTCTTTCGGATATGTGGGGTGAAGTTATCGAAGATAGTCAAGTTTAAATTTTTTAGTTAAGTCCGATTCTCAGTCGGTCACTTTGCTTCAGATTAGTGACTTAAGTCACAACTTGGACTTAAGTATCTTCGAGATACCCATCCTGGGTGTGATCGGATAAACAACAGCTTGACGTGTTTCCTACTCATACTTTTAGCACAATGTACATAATTATGCTGTTAATTCAATTTTGCTTTCTCAACGCAATATACATTTTATCTTCACATGAAATGTTAAAATGGCATTTTACCACTAAATTATTACAATGGAACAGATAATTACACCGACATGTCATTAATAGGAGACAAAAATGCATTATAAATCCCATCAGAAATCAGACCACTTCAGCGCAGTCCCATGTGGAGTGTTTCATTTGAGCGTGAAATTCTGCATTCAATCGTGTCATCCAGGAGAACCATCTAGCTAATTATATATGTGGCTGTATTGGTTTTAAATTTGGCAACCTTATTCAATACTTAAAAATAATGTTGAATTCATACAGTTTTCGATCATGCTTTTTATAATTTAATTATTGTAAAGCCTACAGCACCATGTATACATATAAAAGAATAAATTTTAAAGAGAAGCGATCTATTTAACTTATTTCCTCTGTTGTCTCAAAGTTATTGTTTTTTTCTATTTTGTTCTCTTGTTAGAATGCTTCTATAGCCTTGGCCTCCCTGACTATCACGACAGCCAGAGAAGAGGTCATCGACTTCACCAAGCCGTTCAAGACCTCTGGTAACGGCTTGATCATGAAGAAGCCTGTCCCGGAGGACTCCCTCTTTCAGTTCATCGACCCCCTCTCAGGCGTGGTGTGGCTCCTAATGCTCGCTGTTCTCATCTTCGTCAGTCTGCTTCTGTTTCTTCTGGATAGACTGGCGCCCACCTGCGACGGCGCAGTAACATTCACTGTTCAGGAGAGCATATGGTTCACGTTCTCTTCCTTGGTACTGTGTTCAGGAGACACGCATCCTCGGACCCTCTCCACGCGGATATTGGGTGGAGCCCTATGGTTCTTCTCCTTAATCATCATATCGTCGTACACCGCCAATCTGGCTGCCCATCTGACTGTATCCAAATTCAGTAGCCACATCCAGAGGATCTCGGATCTGTCCGGACAAACTGAGGTCCAGTATGGCACCGTCTGGAACAGTGAGGTGAGTGCCTTCTTCAAGAGGAGCAAGCTGGATGTGCTCAGATCCATGTGGGACTACATGTCCGACATCAACCCGTCAGGGATGATGGAGAGCTCCTCCGAGGGCTTCCAGAAGGTTCTGGATAGTGATGGAGACTATGGGTTCATATGGGACTCCCCGGTCATTGACTACAAGGTCAAAATCAACTGTAGCCTCATGAGGGTAGGGGAGCCGATAGGGTCTAAAGGTTACGGACTCGGGGTGCCGAGAGGAGCCAAATATCGTGATGATCTCACCATGGCAATACTGAAGCTGTCGGAAGAGGGGTATCCTGCAGTTTTAGAAGAAAAGTAAGTCACGTTTTAGAAGGAAATGAAAAATAACTATAACCTAAGATAAAGGAAGCATAATAAATGATAAGTAATTTATTCTTTACTACTACTACTACTACTACTACTACTACTACTACTACTACTACTACTACTACTACTACTACTACTACTACCAGAAACATCATCAATATCCACTAAAACAATGAACAGATAGGTAGAATCGACAAGAACAGGGAAGTTCGGACTTCTTCCCACCTGCTAAAAGAAAACGATCGCGACCTGTAACAAATTAAATCCAATTACTAGACTAGGCTTTTATTAACTAACAAGAGGTCCAAGGACCTTGGCGCTCTGCTTGACAGCTGCAGTTGGGATGACATTGGCAATTTTCTGCAGACTTGTATCAAAAACTCACTGCTGCACTGACTAAAT
>JAAUYG010047642.1_pt1 | contig 16681 bp, 15 predicted proteins | sample 7278091 | NCBI WGS metagenome assembly JAAUYG01 (sample SAMN14350201, study PRJNA611818) | marine sediment metagenome | isolation source: surface marine sediment (0.6m) | place: French Polynesia: Moorea | collected 2018-08 | reverse complement strand
TCGCTCATCGATCACGAGGGCGAGCCCAGCAGCGAGGCCGCCTACCCCGGCAAGCACCTCGTGCTGGTCTTCGGCTACACCTTCTGCCCCGACGTCTGTCCGACCACCTTGGCGTCGCTGGCCGCGGCCATGGATCTTCTGGGCGAGCGGGAGGCGGCCCTGCAGCCGATCTTCGTGACCATTGATCCGGAGCGCGACACGCCGGAGGTCCTTGCCGACTACGTCACGGCCTTCCATCCCAGGCTCGTCGGACTGACCGGCAGTCCCGAGCAGATCCGCAAGGTCGCGCGGGACTACCGGGTCTACTACGCCAAGGTCGGCACGGACCAAGCCGACTACCTGGTCGATCACAGCGCCTATATCTACGTGATCGGTCCCGACGGCCGGACCTTGACCTATCTGAAGCACGACGAGACCCCGGAGGCCTTGGCCGCCGCCCTCGGCAGGTTCATCGGCCAAGGCACCGCCGACAGCGCTGCGGCGCCGACGCAACAAGCCCCGGGCGGGTGATCGGGAAAAGGCCGCAATGGAACTGCTGGCCCTCGGCGCCGTCACGGTGGCGCTCTACTTCTTTTCGGATTGGACGCTGCGTCGTATCGAAGCCATGGCCGGTCGGCGCCTCGAGCAGCGCAGCGTCATCTTCTTCGCGATCCTGCTCATCTCGATGCTGATCAGCTTTTCCGTGATTCGGACTCTCGTGGGCGAGTAGACCTCGGGCGAATTGACGGCCACGCGCGGCGCGGCCCCGGTCAAGCTTGATAAAAGTCAAGGACGCGCGATGGGCAGCAACCTGTAGTGGACGCGACAGAGTTCCTAGGGCGCGGCGCGCGACCCCGCGCTGCGCGGAACGCTCGCTAGATAGGGGACGCCCATGTCGGCATCAGATCCAGGCTCCGGTCAGACCCAGCCAGAGGCGGAGGGCGCCGCGCCAAGCGGGCGCGTTCCGGCCATGCAGCGTCTCTTGGACAATCCCTTCCTCTTGCTGTTCCTCGGCGTCGTGATGCCGACGGTCTTCTACCTGATCTGGGGAATCATGGAAGTGATCCAGATTCCCATCGCGGAATAGCGGGAGCGGGCAACCATGGCGATTCAACCTGTCAAAGGGAACTGGTGGTCCGAGCCCCTGCATCGCATGGAGATCATCTGGATCTCCATCGCCTTCCTCTGGGGCCTGGTGATGTTCTTCGCGATGATCTACTGGCACCTGGAGGGCGAGCAGAACCTCTCGAACGAGGCCTACAGGATCACGCCCGACGCCTTTGCCGAGAAGACCGAGGCGATGGTCGAGCAGTACCAGGTCGGCGAGGAAGGCGACACCGGAGTGCCGGTGGTCCATCCGCCGCCGGGCAGCGAGGTCTACATGATCGCCCGGCTGTGGGAATGGTGGCCGGTCCTGGAGCTCGAGAAGGACCAGAGCTACCGCCTGCACCTCTCGTCGATGGACTGGCAGCACGGCTTCTCCCTGCAGCCGACCAACATCAACCTCCAGGTCCACCCGGACTACGAGATGGTGTTGACCATCACGCCGAACGAAGCCGGCGACTTCTTCGTCGTGTGCAACGAATTCTGCGGCGTCGGGCATCACACGATGGTCGGCAAGATCCGCGTCGTCGATAAGCAATAGAGGCAGTCATGACCGCAGGCGTAATGGAAGGCGCTCTGGCACGGCCAGACGAGAAGTATCGGATCTGTGGCGATACCGGCCTGCGGGTCTACGCCAAGGCGGAGACTCTGATCAAGGTCAACGCCGTGGCCGCGGTGGTCTTCCTCGCGGTCGGCGGGCTCTTCGGACTGCTAGTGGCGCTGACCCGCTGGCCGGCGGTGCACATCCTGCCGGCCGAGTGGTTCTACGCCATCCTGACCGCGCACGGGGCCGCGGTCCTGCTGTTCTGGATCATCTTCTTCGAGATCGCGGTCCTCTACTTCGCCTCGGCGGTCCTGCTGAACTGCCGCCTGGCCGCGCCGCGCTTCGCCTGGCTCGGCTTCCTGCTGATGATCGCCGGGTCCCTGCTGGCGACGGTCGCCGTGCTGCAGGGCGAGTCCAGCGTCATGTTCACCTCCTACGTGCCGATGCAGGCGGCGCCGCATTTCTACCTCGGCCTGATCCTCTTCGCGGTCGGCGCCCTGCTCGGCTGCATGGTCTTCTTCGGCACCCTGGTCATCGCCAAGGAGGAGAAGACCTACGAGGGCTCGGTGCCGCTGGTCACCTTCGGCGCCATCACCGCGGCGATCATCGCGGTCTTCACCATCGCCTCGGGCGCGATCATCCTGATCCCGACCTTCCTCTGGTCGATCGGCTACATCGGCCACATCGACAGCGTGATGTACAAGCTGGTGTGGTGGGGCATGGGCCACTCCTCGCAGCAGATCAACGTCTCGGCCCACGTCGCCGTGTGGTACGCCATCGCGGCCCTGGTGCTCGGCGCCAGGCCGCTGTCCGAGAAGGTCAGCCGCACGGCCTTCCTGCTCTACATCCTCTTCCTGCAGCTGGCCTGCGCCCACCACATGCTGGCCGAGCCGGGCCTCAGCTCGGAATGGAAGGTCTTCAACACCAGCTACGCGCTCTACCTGGCGGTGCTGGGCAGCATGATCCACGGCATGAGCCTGCCCGGCGCGATCGAGGCGGCGCAGCGCCGGCGCGGCTTCAACAAGGGCGTCTTCGGCTGGCTGCGGCAGGCGCCCTGGGGCAACCCGGCCTTCTCGGGCATGTTCATGTCGCTGGTGATGTTCGGCTTCCTGGGCGGCATCTCGGGCGTCGTGCTCGGGACCGAGCAGATCAACCTGCTGATGCACAACACGCTCTACGTGCCCGGCCACTTCCACGCCACCGTTGTCGCCGGAACCACGCTCGCCTTCATGGCGATCACCTATCTCGTGGTGCCGCTGATCTTCCGCCGCGAGCTGATCATGAAGACCGTTGCCAGGTGGCAGCCCTACGTCTTCGGCATCGGGGTCGCCGGCATCTCGCTCTTCATGATGGGCGCCGGGACCCTGGGCGTGTCGCGCCGGCACTGGGACATCACCTTCGGCGACTCGGTCTTCACCTTCGACTATCCGGGCACGGCCTTCCTGATGATGGGGCTGAACGGCATCTTCGCCATCCTGGCCACGCTGGGCGGCGCCATGTACGTGATCGTCGTGGTCGGCTCGATCCTCTTCGGCAAGGTCCGCGACGAGGCCGCCATCAAGGCCAATCCGATCGTGGCCCCGGGCGGCGCGGTCTCGACCTACGGCAGCGAGGGCACCCTGAAGCTGCCCGGCACCATCGTCCTGGTGTCGGTCTTCTTCCTGGCCTTCGTCCTCTACTACTTCATCAACTGGAAGTTCCTGTCAGAGGTCTGGCCGCTGAGCTGAGCCGCCGGCGATCTGGAGAAGGGGGAATGGCAGACACCATCGGGCAGCTCTGGTCGGTCTTCAAGCTCCGCATCGGCCTGGCGATCATGCTTTGCGCGCTCGGCGGGCTGGCGGTGACCCCGGGTCCGGCGGTCGAGGGTTGGAAGATCGCCGTCCTGGCCCTGGCCGTGCTGCTGTCGGCGGCCAGCGCCGGCGCCTTCAACCAGTACGTCGAGCGCGACCTCGACGCCCGCATGGCGCGGACCCGCCGGCGCCCCTTCGTCACCGGCGTCTTCAAGCCGGGGCCGCTCTGGCTGGGTGCGATCCTCGGCATCCTCGCCCTCGCGGTGGCCATGGCGGCCTGGGCCTTCAACCTGGCGGTCGCGCTTCACGTCTTCCTCGGCGCCTTCACCTACGGCGTGGTCTACACCATCTGGCTCAAGAACCGGACCTGGTTGAACATCGTGCTCGGCGGCCTGGCCGGCAGCTTCGCGGTCCTGGCCGGGGCCTCGGCCGTGGACCCGAGCCTTTCGGCCGCGCCGGTCGTCCTTGCCGTGGTCCTTTTCCTCTGGACTCCGCCGCATTTCTGGAGCCTGGCGACGGCCCTGCACAAGGACTACGCCGCGGCCGGCGTGCCCATGCTGCCGGTGGTGGTCGGCGACGCCCTGGCGGCCTGGGTCATCCTGGGCCACACGGTGGCCCTGGTCGCCCTGTCGCTGCTGCCGGCCGCGCTCGGCATGGGCTGGATTTATCTGGCGGGCGCGGCCTTTGGCGGTGCCTACTTCATCCACAAGTCGGTCGGCCTGGTCATGGACCCCGGGCCCAAGGCCGCGATGGCCAACTTCTTCGCCTCGCTGGTCCAGCTCGGTCTGCTGCTCTTCGCCGCGATCGCCGATCGCCTGATCCTCGGATAGGCCCGGCCATGAATGGTCCGGCCAAGCCTGCTCTGGCCAAGCCCGCTCCGGCCAAGCAAGCCGGCCTGTTCGCCCTGGCCCTGCTCTGGGGCCTGGCGGGCTCGGCCGAGGCGGCGCGGGGTGCGCAGGATCCCGGCATCGCCTTCGACCCGGAGGCGGCGATCGCCTACAGCCAGGCGGCCATCGGCCGGGATCTGGACGACTACGCTTTCCTCGACACCCGGCGGCGGCCGGTCCGCCTGGCCGACTACCGGGGCAAGCCCCTGGTCGTGAACCTGGTGTTCACCGCCTGCGCCGAATCCTGCCCGATCGTCGTCCAGACCCTGCAGGACGCGGTGGCGGTCGCCCAGGACAGCCTCGGCGAGGACAGCTTCTCGGTGGTGACCATCGGCTTCGACACCCGCGACGACACGCCGGAGCGGATGCGCGCCTTCGCCCATGGCCAGGGCGTCGACCTGGCGAACTGGGCCTTCCTCAGCGGCGACGCCGCCACGCTGGAGCGCCTGGTCGAGAACCTGGGCTTCATCTACTTCCCCTCGCCGCGCGGCTTCGACCACCTGGCCCAGACCACGGTGATCGACGCCGAGGGGCGGGTCTACCGGCAGGTCTACGGCGCGGCCTTCGAGGCCCCCGCCCTGGTCGAGCCGCTCATGGAGCTGGTCTTCGGCCGACGGCCCGAGGCCGGCGCGGTCACGAACCTGGTGAACCGGATCCGACTGTTCTGCACCTACTACGATCCGACCAGCCAGCGCTATCGCTTCGACTACTCGATCTTCATCGCCTTCGCGGTCGGCGCCGCCAGCCTGCTCGGCCTGGCGGTCGTGTTGCTGCGTGCCTGGTGGCGGACGCGGGCCCAGATCCCGCCCTCGGCGCCGGAGGCCCGGCCTTGAGCATTCTGCGGGGCTGGATGAGGTGGGTCTTCCAGACCGTCGAGGGCTGGCTGGACGGCCTCTTCGGGCCTGCGTGGAACCCGCTCTACCAGCTCGGCGCGCTCGGCTTCTTCTATTTCTGGGTGGTCGCGGTCAGCGGCATCTACGTCTACATCCTCTTCGACACCGGCACCACCGAGGCCTACGACTCGATCGAGTACATGACCAACGAGCAATGGTACCTCGGCGGCGTCATGCGCAGCCTGCACCGCTACGCCTCCGACGGCATGGTGCTGATGATGGTCGTGCACATGCTGCGCGAGTTCGCGCTCGGCCGCTACCGCGGGCCGCGCTGGTTCACCTGGGTGACCGGGGTGCCGGTCCTCGGGCTGGTCTTCATCGCCGGGATCTCCGGCTACTGGCTGGTCTGGGACCAGCTCGCCCAGTACATCGCCATCGCCACCACCGAATGGTTGGACTGGCTGGCGATCTTCGGCGAACCGATCGCGCGCAACTTCCTGACGCCGGCCTCGCTGGACGATCGTTTCTTCACCCTGATGACCTTCATCCACATCGTGGTCCCGCTGCTCCTGCTTCTGGTCCTCTGGATCCACCTGCAGCGCGTCACCAAGCCGCAGATCAATCCCAGGCGCGGCCTCGCCGTCGGCACCTTCGTCATGCTGCTGGCGCTGGCCTTCCTGAAGCCGGCGGTCAGCCACGGCCCGGCCGATCTCTCCGCGGTGCCCTCGGTGCTCCGGCTCGATTGGTACTATCTGGCCGCCTACCCGCTGATGGATATCTTCTCCATGGGCGCGGTCTGGGTCTTCCTCGGGGTTCTGGGGTTGATGCTGGTGATGTTGCCCTGGCTGCCGCCGCTGCGCCGCACGGCCGAAGCCGCGGCCGTGGTCGACCTGGCGAACTGCAACGGCTGCGAGCGCTGCGCCAACGATTGCCCCTACGCCGCGATCCAGATGCGTCCGCGCAGCGACGGCCTGCCCTTCGAGCAGGAGGCCGTCGTCGAAGCCGACCTCTGCGTCGCCTGCGGCATCTGCGCCGGCGCCTGCCCGACCGGCACGCCCTTCCGCCGGGCCAGCGCGCTGGTCCCGGGCATCGACCTGCCGCAGCGCAGCCTGCCTGCGCTGCGCGACCAAATCGAGGCCGCCGCCGCGGCGCTCTCGGGACAGAGCCGGGTCCTGGTCTTCGGCTGCGACCATGCCGCCGCCGTCGAGCGGCTCCGGCGGGCCGGGGTCGCTGCGGTCTCTCTGCCCTGCACCGCGGCCCTGCCGCCCTCCTTCATCGACTACGTGCTGAGCCGCGACCTTGCCGACGGGGTCGTCATCACCGGCTGCCGGGACGGCGAGTGCTACAACCGCTTCGGCATCGAGTGGATGGCGGCGCGCCTGGCTGGCACCCGCGATCCCTATCTGCGCCGCCGGGTCCCGCGCGAGCGCCTCTCGGTCTGCTGGGCCGGTGCCGGCGATCGGCGACGCCTGGAGCGCGCGATCGCGGACTTCCAGGCGACCCTGGCCGCCTTGCCAGCCCCGGCGAAGCCGGTTGCGGGGCCGCCGCCCGGGCCGCTGCCTCGGCCGGAGGCCGGACACCAAGGCGAGAAGATCGATGCCTAGGCCGCTTCGATACCTCGGCCAGGTGCTGGTCTACGGCCTGATCGCGGTGCTGCTCGGGTTTTTCGCCGACAGCCCGGTCTACGAGCGCTTTCCCGAGACCCAGGGCCAGCTGACCTTGAACATCGCCCACAGCGGCGAGCGCCTGGGCGACTGCCGCCGTCTGACGTCCGAGGAGATCGCCGCGCTGCCGCCGCTGCAGCGCAAGCCCATGGTCTGCGAGGACCGTGGGCGCCAGGCGGTCGTGGTCGAGGTCGAGCTCGACGGCGAGCTGCTGGTCGACGAGGCCGTGCCGCCGAGCGGTCTCTTCGGCGACGGGCCGTCGCAGCTCTACGCGAACTTCGCCGTGCCCAGCGGCCGGCACAGGCTGGTCGCCCGCCTGCGCGACAGCGACCGGGCCGAGGGCTTCGACTACACGCGTGAGGAGAACGTCGAGATCGGGCCGCGCCGGCGCCTGGTGATCGAGTTCCAGGCGGAGTTCGGCGGCTTCATCTTCACCGAGGCGGCGCCGGAGGGGTCGCGAGCCCTGGCCGGCGCCGGCGTCCAGGCCGTCGGAGGCCGGCCATGACCCTGGTCGAGTGGCGCGACGAGTTCCGCACCGGGATCGCCTCGGTCGATCACGAGCACGAGGCCCTGATCGCGCTGCTGAACGACCTGCACGCCGGGATCCAGACCGGCGCCGACGATCAGGCGGTGGCGGACTTCCTCGGCGAGGTCCATGCCCAGATCTCCGCCCACTTCGCGCTGGAGGAGAAGATCATGCGCGCGCGCGGCTACGACCAGTACGCCGATCACAAGGCGGACCACGAGGCGCTGCTCGACGGCATCCGCGACATCATGGACGACCACGCCCGCGGCGCCTACGCCGACTACGACGAGGTCCTGTCGGCGCACCTCCAGAGCTGGTTCACCCAGCACTTCAAGACCAAGGACGCCCGTCTGCACCGGATGCTGGGATAGGGTCTTAGAGGCCGCGGGTCCGGAGCGGATTCCTTCCGCGATCCTTGCCGCCAATTGACCTTGGTCAAGGACCTCGACCCCTCATCGCTTCAGGATCAGGTTATCTGAATCTTCAACTTATGGTTGCAAGGAACCGCAGTGCGCGAATATATGACCAAGTCGCAGGCGCGCAACATCTTCTATGGTGGATCGTTCGCCTTCCTCGCCATCTTCGTCGGCCTGACCATTCACAGCCACCTCTACATCCTCAACACCTCGACCGATCACGAAGGCCTGACCGAGGCGGTCGCCCGCGGCAAGCACGTCTGGGAGAAGCACTCCTGCATCAACTGTCACACCATTCTGGGCGAGGGTGCCTACTTCGCGCCCGAGCTGGGCAACGTCTGGCAGCGCTACGGCGGCCTCGACGATCCCGAGGGCGCACGCGACGCCCTGAAGCTCTGGATGCAAAGCCAGCCCAGCGGCATCGAAGGGCGTCGTCAGATGCCGAACTTCAATCTCAGCGACCAGGAGCTGGACGACCTCATCGACTTCTTCGAATGGGTCAGCCGGATCAAGACGCAGGGCTGGCCGCCCAACGAGGCCGGCTGAGCGCGGCGGAGGAGAGACACGCATGAAGTACCAATCCCAGAAGATCGCCCTCTACTACTTCCTCGCCGCCCTGATCCTCTTCGCCTTGCAGGTGACCATGGGGCTGGTGGCGGGCTGGGTCTACGTCGACCCCGGTTTCCTCTCGGAGACCCTGCCCTTCAACATCCTGCGGATGATCCACACCAACACCCTGATCGTCTGGCTCATTCTCGGCTTCTTCGGCGCGGCCTATTTCCTGATCCCCGAGGAGGCGGAGCGGGAGATCCATTCGCCGAAGCTGGCCTACCTGCAGCTGGTGATCCTGCTGGTCGGCGCGTTGGGCGCGGTGATCGGCTACGTCTTCGGAATCCACGAAGGCCGCGAGTTCCTGGAGCAGCCGCTCTGGGTCAAGCTCGGCATCATCGTCGCCGTCCTGATCTTCCTCTTCAACGTGACCATGACCTTCCTGAAGGGGCGCAAGACGGCGATCACCAACATCCTTCTGCTCGGCCTTTGGGGCCTGGCGATCTTCTTCCTGTTCTCGCTCTACAACCCCTCGAACCTCAGCCTGGACAAGATGTACTGGTGGTACGTCGTCCATGTCTGGGTCGAAGGCGTCTGGGAGCTGATCATGGCCTCGATCCTCGCCTACCTGATGCTGAAGCTGACCGGCGTCGACCGCGAGGTGATCGAGAAGTGGCTCTACGTCATCGTGGCGACCGCACTGTTCAGCGGCCTGCTCGGCACCGGGCACCACTACTACTGGATCGGCACGCCGGGCTATTGGCAGTGGATCGGCTCGATCTTCTCCAGCCTGGAGGTGGTGCCGTTCTTCGCCATGGTGCTCTTCACCTTCGCCATGGTCTGGAAGGGCCGCCGCGACCACCCGAACAAGGCGGCGCTGTTGTGGGCCTTGGGCTGCGCGGTGACGGCCTTCTTCGGGGCCGGCGTCTGGGGTTTCCTGCACACGCTCCACGGCATCAACTTCTACACCCATGGCACGCAGATCACGCCGGCGCACGGCCATCTCGCCTTCTTCGGCGCCTACGTGTCGCTGAACCTGGCGATCATGACCTACGCCTTCCCCATGCTCAGGAACCGCGATCCCTACAATCAGGTCCTGAACATGGTCAGCTTCTGGCTGATGACCGGCGGCATGGCCTTCATGACCTTCACCCTGACCTTCGCCGGCGTCGTTCAGACCCACCTTCAGCGGGTGCTGGGCGAGAACTTCATGGACGTCCAGGAGCAGCTGCAGATCTTCTACCTGATGCGCTTCGGCTCCGGGCTGGCCGTGGTCATCGGCGCGCTGCTCTTCCTCTACGCGATCCTCGTGCCGCGCGAGCGTGAGGTGATCGCGCCGGCCGCTGTCGCACCGGCGGAGTAGGCCCCGATGGACATCGCAAGTCCGACGGCGTTCGCGGGAGAAGGGGGCCATGACGCCCCCTTCTACCTGCCGCTCGGAGACGAGCCTGCGGTCTTCGAAGCCGCCTTCCGGAACCGTCTGCCCTTGCTGTTGAAGGGGCCCACCGGCTGCGGCAAGACCCGCTTCGTCAACCACATGGCCTCGCGCCTCGGCCGGCCGATCTACACCGTCGCCTGCCACGACGATCTCAGCGCGGCCGATCTCGTCGGACGCTATCTCCTCAAGGGCGAGGAAACGCTGTGGATCGACGGTCCGCTGACGCGGGCCGTGCGCCAGGGCGCGATCTGCTATCTCGACGAGGTGGTCGAGGCCCGCAAGGACGTCAGCGTGGTGCTGCATCCCCTGACCGACGACCGCCGCATCCTGCCGATCGACCGCACCGGCGAGACCCTCGAGGCGCCGCCGGGCTTCATGCTGGTGGTCTCCTACAACCCGGGCTACCAGAACATCCTCAAGACCCTGAAGCCCTCGACGCGGCAGCGCTTCCTGGCCCTGGAGTTCGACTTTCCGCCGCCGGCGGCGGAGGTCGAGATCGTCGCGGCGGAAAGCGGCTTGAGCCCCGACCGCGTGGCGCCGCTGGTCCGCCTGGGCGGCAAGCTCAGGGCCTTGAAGGGCCAGGACCTGGAGGAAGGGGTCTCGACCCGGCTCCTGGTCTATGCCGCCAGCCTGATCCGCGACGGCATGGCGATCGACCGCGCCATCGAGGTCGCGCTGATCCAGCCCTTGAGCGACGACGCCGAGGTGAAGCGCGGCTTGCGGGACCTGGTCGTCGCCGTCTACGGCTGACCGGCGCATGGCAAGGCTGGTTTTCAAGCCCTGGGAACCGGAAGAGACCGTCGGCTCGCTGTGGCACGCCTTTCTCGAGCGGGACCAGGACGCCTCGCGCGGTGACGGCGTCGGCCTGGACGAGATGTCGGGCCGGCTCGCCATCCTCTTCCGCGGCCTCGGCGGTTCCGGGGCGGTCGAGGTCAAGCCGGCCCTCCCGCCGTCGCGGCAGCCCCGCCGCACCCGGGGGGAAGGCGCGTCCGGGGTGCGATCCCCGGTCAGCCAGGCTGCCTTTGACGGCGAGACGCTTCGTTTGCCGCCGCGGATCGACTGGTCGCCCCGGCGCGCCGTGAACGAGGGCTTCTACCTCTGGATGGCGGCCTGCTGTGCCTTGTCGCCACCGCCGGAGTCCCCGTCCGACGACCCGCTGCGCGCCGATATCCGGAGGCTGCGCCGGGCCGCCCGGCTGACGGCCGTGACACTTGAGGCCTGTCCGGGCCTGACGGCCCTCCACCGGGAACTGGCGGCGGCCTGTCTGGCGATGCGGCCGCCGGCGGCCCGTCTTCCTTCGCGGGAAGCGGCGATGGAAGCCGTGGTTCGGAGCCTGCTGGATCCGAGTCGGCCGCCGGACGGCCCCCTGGCGCAGCACTACGCGGCGCTGGTCGGTGATGACGCCGCGCCGCTCGATGCCCTGTCGGCGCCACGGGGCTACCGGGGCTTTCTGGCCCCGCCGCTGTGGCCGGAACGGAGCGCGCCGCCGCCGCGGCAGGCGCCGTCGGGCCAGGACGGCCCTCAGGAGGAAGAGGGCGCGGCCCTGGCCGAGAAGCCGGGACGCTTTCGGGGCAGGCGGCGCCGGGCCGACCAAGCCGAGCGCAAGGACAGCCTGATCCTGCATCGTTTCGAATCGATCCTGTCCTGGGCCGAGCTCTTGAACCTGAACCGTCGGGTCGAGGACGACGACGTCGAGGCGGCGAAGAAGGCGGCCGACGATCACGACCATCTGTCCCTGACCAGAAACGCCGGAGCCGCCAAGACCAGGCTGAAGCTGCACCTCGACCTGGCGCCGGAGGACGTCGACCACGAGCGCCTCTCGGGCGCGGAGCTCTATCCGGAATGGGACCACCGGCGCGGCGGCTACTGGCCGGAGCACTGCCGGGTTCTGACCAGCCGGCTGGAGGCGGCGGGGCCAGCCTCCGCGTCCATGACCGGGGCCGCCGCGCGGCGGCGGATCCGGGCGGTGAAACGGCAGTTCGAGGCCTTGAGGCCGCGGCGCGTGATCCTGCCCCGGCAGACCGAAGGCGACGATCTGGATATCGACGCGGCGGTGCGGGCCCGGGTCGACTTCCGCAGCAGCGGCGAGATCTCGGACCGCGTCTACCGGGCGACCCGAACCGCGGCGCGGGACCTTTCCGTCGCGATCCTTTTCGACAGTTCCCGCTCGACCGAGTCCGTGGTCGGCACCAGAAGCGTGATCGAGGTCGCGCGGGAGGCCCTGATCGCCTTTGCTTGGGGGCTCGAGGCCTGCGGTGACGACGCGGCGATCTATGCCTTCTCCTCGCTCAAGCGGGACCGGGTCTACGTCCAGAGCTGCAAGGCCTTCGACGAAGCGATGGGCGAGGAAGTCGAGGCCCGGATCGGCGCGCTGCGGCCACGCTTCTATACGCGCTTGGGGGCTGCGGTGCGGCATGTCTCCAAGCAGCTGCAGTCGCGTTCGCGCAGTCGCCGTCTTCTCCTGATCCTGACCGATGGCAAGCCGAACGACCTGGATCACTACGAAGGCCGCTATGGCGTGGAGGACAGCCGCAAGGCGATCCAGGAGGCGCGGCGCCTGGGCCAAAGCGTGTTCGCCGTGACCATCGATTCAAAGTCGCGCGACCTCTTCGGCAGGATCTTCGGCCCGGGCGGCTTCGCCGTGGTCGCCCGGCCCGACGGGCTAGCGGCGGCCCTGCCGCGGCTGTACCGGCATCTGGTTCAAGTATGAGCCGCGGCTTCTTCGGAACCGGCTACTGCGCGCGGCTCCAGGCGAGGGCGCGGTCCTCCTCGACGTAGTCGCGCAGGGACTCGACGTCGCGGATCGCGGCCTGGTTGTGCGAGACGCTGACGCCCTGCTCCTTCAGCCGGCCGAAGGCCCGTGACAGGCTCTCCGGCTTCATGCCCAGGCGCCCGGCGATCAGCGACTTGTCGTAGGGCAGCGTGATCGTGCAGGCGCCGGTGTCGACCGGGCAGAGGTCGACCAGGAACTCGGCCAGGCGCTGCGCGCCCGTGTGCGCCTTGAGCTGCTCGATCTGGCTCACCAGGCCATGGAGGTGCTGGAAGGAGGCCGACAGCACCGCCAGGCAAAGCTCCGGCCGGGCCCGCATGCGCGTCAGGATGGCCTGGGCGGGAATCGACAGCAGTTCGCAGTCGGTAACCGCCTCCGCGGTCACCGGATAGGGCATGGCCGAAAAGACCGCGGCCTCGGCGAAGCTGCGACCCTGGGTGAAGACGCCGACCACGGCCTCGGTGCCGTTCGGCGTCATGCGGAACAGCTTCACCCAGCCTTGAATGACGATGAAGATGTAGTCGGCCGGGTCGCCCTGGAGAAAGATCGTCTCGCCCCGATCGAAGACCTTGCCGACCGCAGTTTGCAGAACCTCTTCCGCCAGATCTTCCGGCAGGCTCCTCAGAATCAGGGCTTCGCGGGCAGTCTCAGCCGCCAAAGGCTTGCCGTACATGACGAACTCCCGGTTCGCAGCCTTTTGTTACTTGCTTGCAGTCTGGCACAGACTAGGCCAGGAGCGCCACCAGGCTCATTGATCGAGGTCAATTTCTCCGGATTGTCGTGCTTTTCGGCAGGATCGAGGGGCGCCGCCGCCTGGGTGCGTGGTCAGCCGTCCTGCGCGCCTCCGGCCGCGGCTGCGGCGGCCTGGCTCGCCCGCGCCCGCCGTTGCGCCCGTGCCACCAGGGGCGGACAGGTCGTCGCGTCGTAGTAGAGCGTCTGGCAGTTCAGGCAGTGGATGCATTCGTTGGGGTTGATCTGGCCCAGGGGATGGATCGCCTGGACCGGGCAGCGGCTGGCGCAGATCCGGCACTCCCGGCCGCACTGCACCTTTCGCTTCAGCCACTCGAACATGCGCAGCCGGGCGGGGATCGCCAGCGCCGCGCCCAAGGGACAGAGGTAGCGGCAGAAGAAGCGCTGCACGAAGAGCCCGGCCCCGAGCAGCGCCAGGGCATAGAGCAGATAGGGCCAGTCCCGGAGGAACTTGAGCGCGATGGCCGTCTTGAAGGGCTCGACCTCGGCGAGGCGGAAGGCCAGGGTCACGGAGTGCAGCGAGACGGCGAAGAGCCCCAGGAAGAGGATGTACTTGATCGGCCAGAGCCGCTCGTGCACGGCGAAGGGAAGCGGAAGCTGCGGGATGCGCAGCCGCTGCGCCGCCATGCTCAGCAGCTCCTGCACGGCGCCGAAGGGACAGAGCCAGCCGCAGAACACGCCGCGGCCCCAGAACAGAAGGCCGACGGCGACGAAGCCCCAGAGCAGGAAGATCAGCGGGTCGAGCAGGAAGAGCTCCCACTGGAAGCCGGTCAGCAAGGCCTGGATGAAGGTCAGGACGTTGACCACCGAGAGCTGCGCCCCGGCGATCCAGCCCAGCCAGACCAGGGTTACCACCAGGAAGCCGATACGGACCCCCCGGTAGAGCCGGTAGCGCCGGGCGAGGGAATCCTGGAACACCAGGATTGCCGCCAGGGCCAGCAGCATCAGGCTCAGCGCGGCGATCTCCAAGGCCCGGTCCCGCCAGATCTCCTGCCACAAGGCGGCCTGGACCGGAGGCGCTGCCGCCGGGCTGTCACCACCGATGAAGAGCCAGGGCGGCGGCCGATAGCGCAGGGGAAAGGTCGCCGCGACCAGGCCGCCCGAAGCCGCCTCCCGGCTCACCAGGAGCACCAGCTCCCAAGGCCGGGCCGGGTCGAAGCCGCTGGCCGCGGGAAGCATGAAGACCGCGATCTCGCGCAGCGCCGGGGCCCCCTCGGCGCGCAGTTCCTCGACGTTCCGGTAGGCGTCGCGGGTCAGCTTGAGGGTGCGGGCGTCCTGGCGCAGCTCGACGCGCTCGAAGACGCCGCTGCGGCGGTAGCCGGTGCCTTTGAAGGAATAGAGCCCTTCCGCCGCGATCAGCAGCAGGTTGTCCTCGGCGCCCATCCCGGCCAGGAGCGACTCGTAGGTCCGCCGGCCGAGCAGGTTCTGACCGACGCTTGGCGGCGTGGCCAGGCCGGCCAGCAGCGTGATGAAGCTTTTTCCGGCCTCCGCCTCGTTCGGCGCAGCTTCGTCGAGGACCTGGGCGACCTCGCCGCGGGTGATGTCGCGTCGGGCCAGCGCCCCGCGCTCGAGCAGTTCCGGCCAGCTCGCCGGGGCGAAGCTGCCGCGGTCGAGCTTCGGGCCCCCCGCCGGGGTCCCGAGCAGCCCGCGGCTCGAGGCGACGGTCCGGCCGCTCCGCAGGATCGCGTCCTTGATCACCGCGCTTGAGACCGTCGCCCCGGCGACGGCTTCGGGCAGCGCAGGCTCGCTGGTGAGCTGGCCCGCCCCGAGGTCGCCCGACTCTAGGTTGCCCGACTCTAGGTCAAGGCCGGCGAAACCGGCGACGTAGGCCTCCAGGTCCTCCGGGGCGACGCCGATGACCAGGATCGGTTCCTGGTGGGCCACCAGCCGGGCGCCGGCGACCCGGGCCTCGAGGTCGATCGCCAGCCAGACGTCGACCGGCTTGCCCGAGTATCCGACCGAAGCGATGGCCATCTGGCTGGAGACCAGGTAGCCCAGCAGCCGGCCGTCGCGGCGCATCGCGGCGGCCGGCGGGCTGCCCTCGAAGGCGCCCAGGCTCAGCGCGGCCTCCGGGACCGCGAAGAGCTCGGCGGCGAGGCCGGTGTCGGCCTTCGCCGCGCCGCCCGCGGTGGGCGGCAGGAGCAGTGCTGCGAAGAGCACGGCGGCCAGGCGCGAGAATAAGGATAGAGGCGACATTCAAGGATGCTAGCCGGGGCCTATGGACGGGCCTTGACCAAGGTCAATCGCATCGTCGCGGAGGTGTTTGACGGAAGTCAAGGCAGGGCGCCCCGGCGCGGCGCAACGTGTCGCTGCTCCATGAGTCCTGGGAGAGAGACCATGAATTCTTGCATTGCCCCGCGGAAGGCGACGCTTCTGTCGTCTCTCGCTTTGTCCTGCGTGCTGGCGCTCGGCCTGGCGCTTCCGGCCGCCGCGCAGTCGCCGTCGCCCGCCGACGTCGAGAAGCACAAGACCACGCCCGGCGGCAAATACGAGCCCAGCCTGGACGTCCTCAAGGAAGGCGAACTCGAAGCGCCGGGCGCCAAAGAGGGCGTGCCCTCGATGACGCAGGAGGAGTTCAACCGCGCCAACCAGATCTATTTCGAGCGCTGCGCCGGCTGCCACGGCGTGCTGCGCAAGGGTGCCACCGGCAAGGCCCTGACCACCGACGTCACGCGGGAGGGCGGCTACGAGTACCTCCGCGACTTCATCACCTACGGCTCCCCGGGCGGGATGCCGAACTGGGGGACCTCGGGCGACCTCTCCGAGAAAGACATCGACATCATGGCCCGCTACCTGCTGAACGAGCCGAGCGCTCCGCCGGAGTTCGGCATGCCGGAGATGCAGAAGGCCTGGAAGGTCTATGTCCCGGTCGACAAGCGCCCGACCAAGAAGATGAACGACTTCGACATCGAGAACCTCTTCTCGGTGACCCTGCGCGACACCGGCGAGATCGCCCTGATCGAGGGCGATTCCAAGAAGATCGTCTCGGTGATCAAGACCGGCTACGCGGTTCACATCTCCCGGCTCTCGGCCTCCGGCCGCTACCTCTTCACGATCGGCCGCGACGCCAAGATCAACCTGATCGACCTCTGGATGAAGGAGCCGAAGACCGTCGCCGAGCTCAAGATCGGCTCGGAGGCGCGCTCGGTCGAGACCTCCAAGATGGAGGGCTGGGAAGACAAGTTCGCCATCGCCGGCTCCTACTGGCCGCCGCAGTACGTGATCATGGACGGCGCGACGCTCGAGCCGCTCAAGGTCGTGTCGACCCGGGGCATGACGTACGACACCCAGGAGTTCCATCCGGAACCGCGGGTCGCGGCCATCGTGGCCTCCCACTACCGGCCCGAGTTCATCGTCAACGTCAAGGAGACCGGGCAGATCCTGCTGGTCGACTATCAGGACATCAAGAACCTGAAGGTGACGGCGATCGA
>JAAUYG010110562.1_pt1 | contig 16688 bp, 3 predicted proteins | sample 7278091 | NCBI WGS metagenome assembly JAAUYG01 (sample SAMN14350201, study PRJNA611818) | marine sediment metagenome | isolation source: surface marine sediment (0.6m) | place: French Polynesia: Moorea | collected 2018-08 | reverse complement strand
TAGAAATAACTCGACTGGACTTGTGCTTGTGTTGGGTTTTACTCCTAGCCTGACATCCTGGATTTATACAATATAGTGCTGTGTACCATAGCAACCTCTGTGGTTGATAATGGAGCCATTGAAGGCTGTAACATTGTAAATCAATGTATTATCAACAACAGAGGTTGCTATGGTACACAGCACTATATTGTATAAATCCAGGATGTCAGGCTAGGAGTAAAACCCAACACAAGCACAAGTCCAGTCGAGTTATTTCTATACATCTTTATTATTTACAGTTTGAATAAATGCTCTATTGCAGTATATGCAGCTGGCTGGTAATATATTTACAGTAATGAGACAATTAGTACACGATGTTACTGAAACATAGGCTAAATGCAATTTACAATTACATGCATTTATGATTACATGCGTATATATATACCATTTGCAGAATATAGATATATTATACATGTTATGCATAACCTATTTCTTGCCATATATTACAAGATCTAAGGACATAGAAAAGATGCCCCAAATTGCACATTAGCTAAAATATGTATATTAATATATACACTGGCTTAAAAAGCACAGCAATTCGCAAAGGATTTCCTAGTATTTAAAATTAGTAACCAGTCAATAAGACTTTCCAAACCCTACTTTCCAATAAAGACTTTTACAACATTCTCTAGTATCCAGGAGATATTTACAAGATGAACAGATTTTTGTCATCTCCAAAAAAAAAGAACCGCCAAGTCCAAATACTGTTCACACAGAAATTTCCACTACATATGCTATATACCACTACTAGTAGCAACCCATTTTGACACCACGCCATAAACATCGTTAAATCCACATTATCACCTGAAGAGGTACTACCTAATAGCCACATAAGAACCACAAGGTATGGGACATTGAAATATGATAATAAAACATTCTAACTCAGAAAACCCTCTTTAAAATTAGTTCAGACCTTTCTCATTTTCAACAATTCAAAATGGCACCGAACAAATCTCGTTGCAAACTTAACAAAGCATTATACGTACTACTGTGAGTAAGAAGCATTACTACAGGTATTAAAAGACTAGGAGTTTGGTGCTGCACCAGAAGTCTCATACAACATAACAGGTTTCTCACTGCAAGTAAACCCCCTCAAGCGTACATCTACAGGTCGACCTAGATTCTTAGGTTTTAAAGTTTCAAAACCGGACACTTTTCAATATTAAAACAACATTAAAGTGCCCCTGTATCATTATATCTAGATTAGATGGTGCACAGCATAATAGTTGCTTCTGGTATTAATAATTTGTGTAAAATGTCCCTATATATACAGATTCCAGTAATCTGCTAAATACGGTAATGTCTTGTATAAAACCTGAAAATGCCCATTATCTCTGGGCAATTGCAGGGATACAGATTAAGTTACCATGGCGACAGGTAAAGGCAGTCTGCTTTCGACATGACCTGTTAACAATATGGTCCGAGAAAACACTGTAAGCAGCTAGTTATTGTCATGGGTCAGAGTTCTCGAAGATACAGTTCTGACTTAAATCAGTAACCTGAACATTTTTGTTGGCTAAGAATCAGACTTAAGTCAAAACTTAAAGACTTAAATATTTTCAAGAACTCTGGCCCGGGTGTTGGAATAAGGGATAAATAAACAAATACAGACCTCTGTATAGGAATAATAACCTGGGTACAACTCCATAAATCAGATACATATTAACTTATATGTACACACGAAAATCCATGCCGATACCTATATATATTAGCACAACAGCAAATATATTAAAACATGTAAAACTGGTAAAGATATATTCAACAGCGTTAAAACAGGCAACGAAAAATCTGGATTTTCCGGTGGTCAGAATTATCATCAGAACCACAGAGTCAGACAACAGGAGGATTATGTACGTGTAAGACGTGTTTGTTGTGATATCTACACCAGTTCAGGGCAGTGTCCCAACCATCCAAGTTTCCAATTTTTCCCAAATCTTCCATCATGTCCATAAGGCAATGCGTAGCAATACAAATACTTGCCAACACAGGGTTGCAAGTTTGGTGGTATGGGAGTGAAGTTTGTACTTTGTAAGGTTAATAAGTACCACAAGCATCCTTCTATGAAATCACATCAATACCAGCATGATCGGTGTTATCATGGCTACCATGGGATTGAAATTGAAGATACAAAATCCCTTAAGTGTTAAATCTTGGACAGCACCTGAGCATATACGTCACAAGTCACAAATGTTGACCTTGAAAATATAGTACGAAATTGCCGTGCTTTGGACACCTGCAGCAGAATTCCAGGAAGTACATGATTCATTTACAAACCTAAAACTAGTAACTGTCTCAAATCAACAACAACACAGATCAATGCTCTGCGGAAACAATTAAAAATTTTGTGCAGCATTATATTTGTAAAACCATGACGATTGTGACTAGGTAAGCACAATGAAAAGAGACCAGTTTCCTCACACAACTCGAGCCTAGAAGTAAATTAAACTTGGGATCAGCAATCTTTACATGGTAAGAATCCCATTTTTCAGTTTTTGTGAGTATGTATGATGTAGTCACATGTCAAACTTAGATATTTCAAGAAACTGGCCCTAACACTCAGATCAAAGCGAAAGCCTTGTATACTATGTTGTATATGCAACTGTTACACCAAGCTTTATACGCATTAAATATGTTAAAAGTAGACTTCTGTCTGCTAGAATCCATAGTGGTAAAATCCCGAGCCGTAGCAGAAACCCTGATGTTGCTGGTACGTCCACAGGTCCGCAAACTCAGCTCCGCAAGCACAGCTGTGCAGACCCAGCGAGGCAGAACTGCCGCTGCCGCTACCGTCAGTGAATGGTCCACTGCGTGTGGATGTTGACTGTCGCGGGGTACTGCCGCCTGGTTTGGGGGCCCCGGTTGGACCCCGTTTGTGCACCATGACCTTAGTTTCCTCAATCACATCCACACATTCCAGGATGTTGTTAGACGGGTCCAGTGTCTGGTTGGTGTCTGATGGACCCAGGTTGATATCCTGTGGGTTGATAGTTCCGAACAACTCATCCAGGCCACTGAGGCTCTCTGCAACCGTGGGCACATTACTCAGATCTGCCGCAGACACATCAAATTCCTCCAGGCCAGAGAACCCTACTTCCTGACTCAGCAGTTTGTCCATGGCATTGTCCACTGGATCTGCTGACACCTCGGCTGCGGCTGCCGCTTTGGCGTTCGCCTTCTTGCTTTTCTTGGAACGCTTCTTGGCTGCCGCTGGAGACGCCTTGTTATCTTTCTTGTCCGCCACGGCCTTGTCAGACTTTGTTGCATCTGTATTGAGGAAGTCGTCAGGGTTTATGATGTTGTTGTACAAGGCACCCTCTGCGCCAGGCATCATGCAACTGAAGTCGAGCTCCTGGAAGTCTGAGTGTAGCACTGGCGGCAGTTCGGGCTGGGTTGTGGTTGCGGTCGGCTGTGGGGCTTCCTTCTCTGACTGCAACTGTTCCTCTATCTCAGCGCTCAGTGTACGCCCGCATTCCAGAAACTCATCCTCAAGGCTCGGTTCGTTAGCACAAATATCGCCATTTGACTTTGGTGTGACCTTCACCTCTGGCTTGGATAATGGAGACACAATGGGATAGCTTGGTGTACTGCAAGAACTGAGCGACATTTCACTGTCAAACTGGATGGCCTCCTCCAAGACATTCTCTGGCTTGTATCTCGGTGGAGAGGGTACCTTGAATGACTCCTGTCTGTTCCCACCACTGCTCTCTGATTGGTCATGTAATTTGGCGCGAGAGCGAGTCCTACGAGGTGTCTGACCTGTATTTGTAGCCGGGGGCGGTTGTTCATGTCTTGGGCTGTGCCTCCTCACTGTGGCTGTCTCCTCATGCTGAGATTTCCGTCGCCGGCTGCTGCGTGCAGGGCTGTGTTTCCCCACTACACCGCTGTCACTGGCAGCAAACTGTGACATCTGGAGAGGATCTTGTCTATGTGTAACATCTGAAGCAGCAGCAGATGTCGGCGTCTGGTTACGGCTGCGTAGTGTGCGGTTAGGAGGCGGTGTGGAATCGACGTGCTGCGGACCCCTATCTACGTTCTGCTGTACTGGTAGAGGTGCCACAGGAGATAAGGTTGGAGGTCCATCTGGGGGACCCTCGTCATCCGAAATATCACTGTACTCGTATTTACCAGGTTCATAACAGTCAGAGGGTAGCTGTGGCTGCTGGTGTGCAAAGTAGTCCAGCTTACTAAGTGGCGGACGCTGAACGCTATAACTGTCAACGAGAGAAGAGCCAGCCTTAGACCGGGATTTCCCACGAGGTTGGTGTTCATCTTCGTCAGGCGGATACACACGAGCGATATCCTTCCTTGGGATACGCTGCCTGCCGTAAGAAGTCGTTACTGACGAAGTTGTCACTTTCACATTTCTGCTGTTTTGCGCCATGCTAGCGCTGCTCCGTGTTCTTCCGGGGGATTTTTGTGGAAGAGTCTCTGAGAGAGCAGGTGATAATGAAGCCTTCCTGAGCCTCGGTGCCGGGGACGGCGATCTACTCGCAGCTGGGGATGAACAGCAGGAGGAGCATGGAGAGGAAGAAGAGGATGAGGAGGAGGTATAGGATGACCGCTCGGAGGAGGATGACGGAGAGGGTGACCTGTGAGAGCGTGGAGTGGCAGACCTAGCTGGGGAACTCTGAGGTCTGCAGGAAGGTGCAGCTGGTGATATTGAGTCAAGCTTCGGTGGCTGAGGATCACTGGATACTATTTGAGTTGGATCAGAGAATTCGGACAAGTAGAAAGGGTTGTCTGCCATGGCAGGCTGGAGAGCAGGCGCCGCCACATAGTTTTCCTGACTTGGTAGGGTTGGTCTTTGTGGTGGTGAGCGAGGACTCATTTGCCAGGGTCGTACTGGGAATGAGGATCGCCGTCGTGATGCTGGCTCTGAGGGTTTCACTGGTGTAACAGTAGCAGCAGCCGTGGATTCTTTGTTGAGTTGTTGGCCACCATGGCTGAGGTGGGGGGAGAGGCCAGTGGATGACCTGTTATGTGGTGGTGATGTGAAGCTTTGTGACAGTGCTCTGTCACCACGGGTGGCAAACTCTGTAGGCACTGGCATCACAGAGGAATCCATGTGCTTGGGTGTGCAACCTATCTTCCTTGCTGGGGATTGCAACCTTGCTGGGGACTGCAACTGTGGGTCTCTCAGCGGCATGCTATGAGATGATGCTGAATCATTTAGAACATGGGCAGCTGGTGCAGGGGCAAGCTCAGCAACCTTGGCTCTTGATCTAAGCTCGCGACCAAGCAAAGGAGAGCGAAGTTCTTGATCGCTATGCAGAGGTGAAGCCCGGTGTGCCGGGCCACCAGCTGACGTTGGGGAACCAAAATCTGGGCTTCTATGTGTGTATGAAGAAGGACCGCCATGATGTTTGCTAGCCGACTGGGATCGAATGTCCTGCTGCCTCCTAGGTGATCCCGACAGACGAGCCTGGTCCTTCCTGTAGGATATTCTGGATTCTTGGTCTGGCGAGAACCATGGTGGTCTAGCATCCTGGGGCGCAGCTATGGATGGAGACAGAATTTCCTGTGCTCTTGCAGGACTCGCAGAGGCACGGCGAGAAGATTTTGAGGATCGGGACCTCATTTCAGGAGTGCGGGGGGAATTGGATTTCGAATAATGAGGCTCCACATGTTCAATGGGTATACTATCCGGATTGTGAAAAACTGGTGATTTGACATCTGATGTGACGGCAGACTTTAGAGGCCATACTTCCATGTCCTTGCTTTTATCTAACAGAGGGGAAGCAAATTCTCTACTCGGTCTATGCAGAGGTGACCTAATGTCCTTGTCTGGTACAGGTACAGATTTTTCAGGAGGACTTCTAAGTGACGAAGATGCCTGAACTATGTGACTGTGGTCCAATGCAGGAGACCCTCTATCTTGGTGACAACTGGCTGACAAATCAGATCTATGAGTAACCTGAGTAGGAGGAGACATCATTGACTGTTCTGTATTGATGGAACGTTCGCTTGGTTTGCGGCGTCTGCGGGGATCTTCCAGACCATCTGAATACAATGGAGATTTAAGGTTCGGTTCTGCCAGGGGACTGGACATGGACATCCCATGTCGTGTTCTCCTACCTATGCCCGTGACAGCTGCTACTGGAGATTTAGATGGGGAGACTGAAGCACGTGTACGCCTTTGGCTTTCAGGTTCGTAATGGTCGAAATACATTCGAGGAGACTGCTGCTGCATTGCATGGTTCCTGGGAGATGCTGAGAGGGGTAACGTTGATGGGCTTGACCCCCTTCTAGACCGGAGTAACGTTGATGGGCTTGACCCCCTTCTAGAACGGAGTAACGTTGATGGGCTTGACCCCCTTCTAGACCGCATTGGTGACATAACATCTGACATAACATCTGGAGATTGCAGAGAATCTATCTGGTGGTACGGACTACCCTGGGTATGCGGTGACGATGGAGGCGATGGCGTAGGTGGAGAGTGGTAGAAGGCAGGCTGGTTATCCTTATCCGTTACCAATGGCGACTGTGGAGCATGACCGTGGGGCGGGGACACACCAGGATGGGACTGCTGTGTCGGAGGTTCCTCCATGACACTCACAGTCTTCCATAGTCCTTGTCCTATCCTAACTAACCGGAACCTCACTCTACGTGTGATGGTGGTGCATGAGCCGTCCCTGCATCCCTCGCATGAAAACTCACTACCCTCATCATCATGACACACACCCATCTGCATGGCACCAACCTGACTATCGTCATCATCGTTGTCCGCATGGCGATTGGCAGAGCTGTCAATGTCGTTGTGTATCCAATGGCTACCAGGATCCAGCCTGGAAACCTTGTTGGTCTTTATCGACACAGATTCGGAAGTCACTGTCATTTTTGATCCAGACGATTTTCGTTTCCTACCACGACGTGATGGATTCGGCAAAGACACCAGCTCTGACAAGTGGGACTTTGGTGAATGGTGCGGCTCACCTTCAAATACGTCTGCCGTAGGATCTCCTTCTTCTGCTTCTGTGACACTGGGCCGTCTTAGCTTAATCTTTAGTGACAAACTTGATCCTTCCACTTTGACAGAGTATTTGCTGTCACCAGCCTTCTGGGGGTCATTGTCCTGTTGAGTATTACCCGTCTCACAGTAGTTGACTTGCTTACGTGGTCTTGACGATCTCCGTCTGCCTGTCTGATCGGGGTCATTACTGGATGCCATGGAAACTGCACCAGGAGATGCCATGGAAACCACACCAGGAGACACCATGGAAATAACCTCCTTCATGTCTGGCTTATTTGTTTCATCGGGTTTCAGCTGCTTTGGTTTCCGTCCTCGTCTTTTACCTTTCGGTGCTGCTGCTGCCGATTTTTGAGATGATACCAGTTTGTGCAGGACCCCAGATGGCCTGAACTCCTGGCGCCCCCTCTTGGCACGTGGCACTTCAATCTCCTCCTCTTCATCTTCCTCATCAAAATCATACACTGAGGTAGATTTGGGGGCTGCAACAGACTGTATCTGAGTGGCCTTCCGAAACCTTTCAATAGCCTGCCGAATGCTGGTGAACTTGTCATGTCCAGGAGAGCCAAGGTGTATGTCTTTCTTGGGGCCATGTAGCGGTATGTCTCCAGTTCTCAGTGGAGAACAATCATGGAATGGGTCCTTCTTAGGCTCTTTGACACTCTGTGGGGTTTCTTTCTGTGAATCTTCTGGCAGCTCTTCCACTTTGGCGCAGACGGATTCTTTCGCAGCGCCATCATGGTCAAGAGTACGGGGCTCTTGCGGGATTTCCACTGAGACATTTTTGCCCTTTCTTTTCTTACCCCTTTTCCTCCCCCTTAGCACTGGTTTGTCAGCAACGACAGCCGAGTAAGGTGCTGCAGCACCAGTATTGTCAGTGTTGCTAGAAAGCGTGGTAGTAGCTAGGGTGTCTGGTGGAGGGGGGAGAAGGTTTGATGGTTGTGCCAGCATTGCCCGCAACACTGACTCAGCACTCCGGAACTTCCGAGAGGGACTTTTACTATCAGCCTGTGTCTGTACAATTGTGGTGCTAGTAGATATCGATGGGCTACAAGATTTTGGTACTTGCACATCAGTAGCTGGCTTATTGATATCCGGTTGAGTTAACTCATCATGCAACGTTGAATCCTGGACAGTTTTATCATTAACAGTCTGCGTACAGCGTCGCTTCCTCCCTCTTGAAGCCTTGTTGCTAATTTCAGGCGTGTTGCTAACTTCTGATGTATTGCTAACTTCAGATTTGTTGCTAACCTCAGACTTGTTGCTAACTTCAGAATTGATGCCAGCTACTGTCTTGTCCTCAGCTGATGTGGATTCAGGTTTTTTAGTACGCGGCCGCAGCGCCCTGCGTGTGCTCCCCTCCTCTTCCTTTTTTGGCTCAGCTCTCTTCTGTGAGGCACTCCGAGTCTTTGGTTCGACTATTGACACTTCTCCTGGGGCTTGACTAGAATTCTTCTTCTCTTTCTGCACCGCTGGCTCTGCTGGTGTACTAGCACCAGCTTGGGACACTTCAGCGGCAGGCACTTTCTTTTGTTTACTAGGTGAACGCCCTTTGGATTTCCGTGATCTACGCCTGTCTTTCTTTTCTACTGTCTTTTCTACCGCTACAAGTTCTTTCTCGTTCTGCGCTGGTGATGCCACTGGCGGTTCCTTGTCTGCTGTGAGTTGACCAGAACCAGCGGTCGTTGATGCACCTTTCAGCTGAGCACTTTCTATGGGAGGCTCCAGAGCACATGGTGCAGTTGCACCTGTTTGGGAGGAAAATGTTTCGTTAACCGTGCCCTGAGACACCTTGGCCGTGTACTGATCTACACGAAGTGGTTGGTCACTGGATGCAGTCAACGCCTTGGCAACAGTAGTGGCCTCCTCCAATGACATAGATGCCCCTTCGTCACTTCCACGCCTTAGGAAGTAACCCTTCTGCAGCTCCCACAAAAAGTCCTCCAGTAGACTGTGGTCTTTCCTGGATTCATGGGACTCCTGAAGCAAAAATGCGAATTATTAAAATGTAGTCTAGGTATCGAAAATAAACAGACTGACCATAGTAGCCACAAACGGTAGCTCTTTGAGGATTTACCCAGAGATAAAGCTGAGATAATCAAAAGTTTTGAACATTAAGTCAAGGTACAGATTTTCAAGTAAGATATTTACCCGCCACAAGAACATGAATAAGACCACCTTAAACATGTTAAATATGTCAAACTCGAGCTACAGTGACATTTGGTCATTATATACTCATGACACATGTTACAAGGATATCAAAGCAGAGGATGTATGTACATGTGTAGTATAATAGTATCAGTAATTAAAGCCAAAAGGGGAAAAAAAGACCTGGAAACTACCATATATTCCATTGTTAAACATTTACTACGGTGGTAACATGAGCCTGCATCATGTATATGAGCCATACCTGATTCTGGGGAGAAGTGAATTTGTGGCCTTTCACACTGTTGCTAGGTGACGTAGCAGCCGGCGGGGGTGGGGACAGATGACAATCCAGTTTCTCCACATGACTAGCACTGGCATGGTCATCTCCATGGAGACACCTATGAGGTAACGGACAAATGTCAATCTTGACTTCCTTCATCACTGAGGAACCAGAGCCTGTTTTGGGAGAGTCACCTTCCTTGCCTGATGCCATTTTGGGAGAGTCTGTATCCAACTGATTACCAGTCATATCTGAAGCGGGGTCATCTCTCGCAGGGCTATCAGGCAACACGGTTATCTTGGCTGCTGCGTCAGTTGGTGCATCGAGTTGTAAAGAATCTACTACTTTACACTCGGCACCAGCTTTATTTTCTGTTGCACCGACTTTTCTGCCACGTCGCTTTGCAGTGTTCCGTTTGGGTTTTGCCGGAGTGGCCACAGAAGTGGTGACACCGGTGCTACATGTAGATACAGTGTCTGTTGCCATGGAAGCAGATGTGACAGTTACTGAAGCCTGCTCAGAAGTCACTGAAGATTCTGTACTGGTGGCAGTCCCAACCGCTGCCGACAATGATGCTTCTGTCTTGCTGCTAGCGTTTGGCACCGAGCTATCAGCTGACACCAGAATACTGGGTTGTGATGGGGTTACCCCTTCTAACTCAGGCACTAAGGTTGGTGGTGGTGGAGGAGGAGGAGGTAGTGCTTTAAGGCGTGTCCCAGTTGCTAACACTGTGTCATTTCCCTGCAGACGTAAAGGGGGTTTTCTCTGACGTGTGCTACGCCTGACTGGGACCAGCTGTCCTGAGCCTGGGGTGCCTTCCAACGGCCCAGCAAGCCGATCCAACGGCAGCGGATAAGGGATATTAATAAGAGGGTCTGGGACTGGGATTGTGGTTGTCAGGCGCGGGGTCTTCCCGTGAACTGGAACAATGGATTTTGAGGTGTCCGAATCTTTGATACTCAGCATGGAAGCAGCTGTACCCAAGCCTAGCTGATTGGCAATGGAAGTTGGTAAGCCAGAGCAACGGATACGATTGACAGTAATGCTGGTGCTCGTCATGACAACCATCTGACTTTGGGTAGAGACTGGCTGGATAGCCAATTCTTGTTTGCTTGCCTTATTGCTGTCTTTTGATTTGGACGCCTTATCTTGTTTATTTGTAGCTTTTTCAGCTTGCCTTTTCTCCACATCTTTAGTACGCGGTCTGCGCCCTCCTTTACCTTTATCCTTCCTGGCCACTTTCTTTTCTGTTGTCGAAGGCTTCTCTGTGGCCTGGAGAGGTTCAGCGGTCACTGTTGTGTCTTTGGAGCATGGTGCACCATCTATTTTAGGGGACACAGGCTCTGCTCTTTGCCTGGCCTGTTTGTCTTCCTCTGGGACTTCCTGGCCATCTGATTTTGCTGCGCTACCTGTCTCTTTAGTCTGTTCAGCAGGCTTCTTCTTATCTGTCACTTTGCTGTCCCTTTTCTCTCCCTTCTCCTTCAACGACTTCTTGGAATCCCTAGAATGTTTATCTCTCGTTGATGGCTTGCTGCTGCCTTCACTGGATTTTTTAGAACGTTTATCCTTTTGGTCATGGGCAGGTTTGACTTCGGTAGAGACAGGCAGGGATTTTCCCTTGGACTGCTCATCTTTGTGCTCCTGTAACGGCCGTGGCTTGTCTTTTGTGGAGGTCTCTTTCTGCAGTTTAGTTGAACTGTCCCCCTTGTCTTTACTAGAAAGGCGGTTTCGATCCTTCCCTGATGCTGATGAACTGTTTTTGTGATGCCTATCTTTTGAAGATCTGTGGTCTTTAGACTCCTTAGTCCTTTTTGAATCCTTCTGCTCTTCCCTGTGTTTCCTCGATGACGTTCCTCTCCTATGACTACTGCTCCTGGAGCGGTGAGATTCTTTCTTGGAAGACTCTGGACTCTTCGCCTTTTCCTCCTGACAAGGGACACTATCCCCCACATCCAACCTTAAATCTGCGCCTTTAGAACCATCATCATCTGTATGATCTGCCTTTGTTGCAGACTTTGCTGGACTCTCTGATTTAGTCTGGGAGCGAGTTTTTCGGGTGCTCGACACGCGCGTTTTATGACGATTCTCGCGAATGCTTTTCATGCTTTTAGCTTTCTTTTCCACCACCTCTGCATGAACCCGATTGGGCAGAGTCAATTTTCTCTTTGAAGGGACAGTGGTGGTTTCAACGACCTTCTCCTTTGTGGAACCTGTCGCTGTAGCACTGGAACTTTTATTGCCATAGACCTGCAGAATTGCACCGTGCGTTCCCAAAGCTAAGCTAGGAACTGGTAATTTGCTGGAAATCGGGGAAGCAGCATCACTTCCTGAGGCAAAGTTTGACATAATTCGTTTCTTGAGAGGTAAGAAAGAGCTTGCCACACCAGGGTCCACCCTGTTACCTTGGTTCATATTGATGTTGGCAGTCAGTCTCTGTATGACACTCTCAATGTTCTGACCTGGCTGGTATCCTGTTGCGGAGTTACTTTTATGTGGAGAGGCAATGCGTTCCTCTTTGCTGTCAGTTTTGCTATCCTGACTTGTTGTGCTTGCAACTGACACACTGGCTCCAGCAGACACCCCAGACGCAGCCGTAGTAGCACTAACTGACTGAGCATGCTGAGTGCTGGTGGGTGCAGTGCTTTCTGTTGGCAGAACCTGTGGTACTGCCATAGTCTTTCCTTGTGACGATGTGATACTGCTACTGGAGCTGGTTGTGACAAGATCTTCAGAATGTGTGGGTGCAGTTAGTGGGGGACTAGTTTTTGTGGGTTTGACTTCTGCTTCAGGGCTCTTATCACGTTTCTTGATTCCTTCAGAGTCTCTGTCTTTGTTAGAACTTGAAGCTACTGTTTCTCTATTTCCATGATCACTGGTCTCTGTAACCACAGACACAGCAACCTCTTCAGCAGGGACTTTTTGATTGTCTGTTTCTTCCTGGCTATGATCGCGATGATTAGCTATGGTCGACTTTGTACGGGGCAACGGAGATAAACTTGGTGATCTGCTACGACTACGGGATCGAACCTCCAACATCTTGTCCCTGTGAGATGTTGGCCGGTCCTTTAAATAGTTTGGAGTGGCTGCTCTGTCTCTAGGACCGGGAGGGGTTGGCCCTCTATCATGCCTATCTCTAGGGTAGTGCTGGGGTGGTAGCCCAAGCCTTTCCATAGGAAAAGGGTGGGGAGGGAGGGCTCGATCCCGTGGGAATGGTGGCGGTAATGCCCGATCCCTAGGAAAACCGGCCATGTACAAGCCCCTCTCTCTCTGCGTAATAAGCGGAGGAAGAAAGCGATGATATGCATGGGTAATTCCACCACGATCCCTAGGCTGAAACGGCGGTGCCCCCATTCCTCTCAAGTCACGTGTGGGAAACTGCATGAGTAGTGAAGGCATCCTTCCAGGAGGTTTGCCACCTCCGCCTGGAATATGCCCTCCCTTATAGCCATTAGGAGGTGATCGGTTGTTGTAGGCCATTTTTTTTCCTGCACTTGACAGTGTCAATTGTCAAATTTATACCTTGAGTTACAATATGACATCATTGCATCGTACCGTCCTTCGTGACTAACAAGCTTGCTATCTAGGTCACCATCCTAACCAAACTCCTTGCTTCGTAGACAGTGAGCATGGAATTCACCACAGGCGCAATCTGTAAGAGAAATGAAAAGGTAGTGTATATTTCATTGTATTTGTTTAGTGTCATAGCCAGACAATCAACCGAGCATAATCATTTTTTTTCACAATGATAATTTCTTGTATTGAATGAACTATTTTCTCGAGCAAGGCAAGGGTCACCTGGTAATGTTATGAAATTGACAAGTTTTTTTTTAGATTTGGATTGTAAGGCAACCAGTTACTTAGCAGCAAATTTGTTATCTGGATAGCAATCACCTTGTTGACCTTATTTACATGGCACTACGGCTATGTACTATGTCCAAAAGAAATCCAAAACAGTGTAAATTACTGCGTCAAATCAAATGGGTTCATGACAAAATGTAAGATTTGCACGCAAGATTGCTTAAGACAACAAGACGCCTGAGATATGGCCTATAATGTTAAAAGCTAAACTGAATAAAAGTGTTGTCTGAGGCAGCATGAAAGAAGTATGGTGGATATTCAAGCCCAATATACAAAATCAAATATTGAAAACGGCTTTAGATACAAATTTATTTAACCTTTAACCTTGAGTAAAAGGGTCCAGCGAAAAAGACAGATGCAGCCTCAAAGATACTATTCTGCATTTGGTTAATTTATTGTACAATCACCTTCTTTCCAAATAATTATGTAGTATATATTACTTGGGGGTTTCATCCCAAATCACAATAAATTGATAGATTAGATACTATAAGACTGCTAAATTTGTGCCATGGACATGGTGCACAAATCGACTACACCAGATTAACTATACTTGAGGCCACGTTTAACGCCCATCACGTTTCCATTTCGTACATAAATTAGCACAAGAAACATTTAAATTTAAACGAGTCAAACTTATAAAGGTAAGGTACGATTTGATCGAGCTTTAGTTTAATCTTTTTAACATCTTTCAGATTTATCAATATTTTGACAGCGTGGGCGATAATATAACAATAAGACACAAGGCAAAACTGTACGTTTTTTTCAAGGATTCTTCAAGGCGTGTGCAAAATATTATACTCTATACGAAAAAGGATATCAAGCAGTTACCATAGAACAGAGTACCTTTTTCAGAAAACATAATGAGGCTATATTTTGGACCTTCTTACAGACAAGAAATCTTGATCTTATTGCATTTCGCTAATGTTGATAATTGTAGGGATCACCAGATGGCGCATCAGTGGCCTCCTGAAGCGCCATCTGTCAGCTGGGTGACTTCATCGTTCGCGCGCAAAAGCGTAAAATCAGAGGTGGTCCCTGTACTGTCTCTAGTATAATTATGCATAATTGCGCTGTACTATAGCAACGATTGATTTACAATTTCACAGCCTTCAATTAATGGCTTTATTGCCAACCAGGAACATTTTTCTCCCTGTTCGGTTTTCTCTTTACCCTTGTATTTATTTATTTAGTTAGTTATTTTTAATTTTAGTTAGTTAGTTAGTTAGTTAGTTAGTTAGTTAGTTAGTTAGTTAGTTAGTTAGTTAGTTAGTTACACTTATTATTTGTTTGCTTATTTTGTTTATTGTGTGTTAATTGTGGTTTTTCTGCCTTGTTCGTTTGCGTATCTTTCTACTTACTTGCCGATCTAGTTATAAATCTTATCTGCCTGCAAAGAGATTACCTATTTCAGGGTACTGATTATAGCCAGGCACATGTTTTATGAATTCTCTCCCCTATGCATTCTACCTTGTCATAACCATGATGTAGCCACATTAGCTGTACAGCATGACTAACCAAGTTGCTTACTTAACAAAGTTGCAGAGCAAAGTGTGGGGTCGGGTGGGGAAACAAACATAGGTCAGATAACCTGTACGTGGTACCATGTGCTTCATAGTTTGAGAATTTGTCCCCACATTATACAATGCCATTGAGAATTTGCCACTGCAAGTTTTTGTAAATAGCCCAATAGAAGTAGCCCATACATTTTTTAAATATTCAGTTTATTTATTTCACTTTTCTGATGCATGGTTCCTTGTAATTGATGACTTTGATTCATTTACAGTGTTAGTACCTGCCGACTATTGGCAAATGCTCAACAGTGTGACTGTTTTTTCCTTGCTATGCATAGAACAAGGTGTTACATTGTATGTGATAATGTTCCTACAAGGCATTTTCAGACCCGGTCATATTGGTCATAGCCCCAGCCACGTCTTCGTGCTTGGTTATTACTATCAAAATCAGTAACGAAATTATTTATTTTGAGCCCTTTGTACCTAAGTGGTGCCTCTTTACGACACACACTACAGCTAGGGGGTGTATACAGAAAATTTATTTATATGGTACTCACCGCTGTGTACATAATCCCTTGCAGGGTCTCAAATGATCCAAGACGCATCACAGGTATCACAGTTGAGATGAGCAGACATTAGAGGAAGATGTGTATGCTGAGCCAAGTACGTAGGAAGTCGTGATGGCAGAGGCAGGCCTACGGCCAAGGAAGCCTCTGGGGCTCTTGGAAATGATATCCCTGGCATGGGGAAGGCAGAGTGGTGGACGTCTGACCGAACGCAGTGGCAAAACGTGTCAAAGAGGCATGTCTGGTCGTACATGGGAAAATAAGTGGGCACGCAAGGAAGCGTGGCTGGATGAACATGTGTCACTTTGACAGACATGGTGCAGTGATCCAGGAATGGAACTGGATAGGAAGTCAGACAGTAGTAGGGAGCGACTTGGGGGCACTAGCACTGCTGGCAGTGTAACTAGGACCTAACTAGGGGAGTGTCTCTGTGTAATAAAAATCTGTATATGAGCTATGAAGCATGTCTGTCTTCCACAACAAATTCAAATTTCTAAACCAACCCGGCCCATGACACAAAACAACAAAATTTGAAGTTTCAGTATTCCCCTATATAGACCCACGCCACCAAGTAGACATGGCAATACTGAACTTTAGCAGGGTGTTTGATAAGGTTCCCCTCCAACGCCTGTTAAGGTATGGCCTGAGGGTACAGCCTTATGGCTTCTCCGGCTATTTGAACAGGTGTTTAATTTTTTTTTTTTTTTTGACCTGGACAAAAGACTTTGGTTTGGGTAGCATAAGGATATAAACACAAGGTTGTGACACAAAATAATTTTATAATTTTTATGTGTCCATTGAACATGTAATTTGTATTATATTTTTTTAAACAACAATGCATATTCTGTCACAGTACAATCACTCGCAGTCTACGCGTATTCCCATTCTGGAACAACCAAAAAAATGCAGTAATTAAAAGGGTCCTTTTTGAGAGTCAAAACAAGTTCTGCACGGACACATAAAAAGGGTGTTTTTTTCAGTCTGGACAAAAGACACTGGTCTGAGTCTCAGAAACATAAACACAGGATTGTGTCAAAATTTAATGTGTTTTATGTGTTCACTGAAAATATTCTTTATTTTACATTATATTCTGTCACAGTACATATTTCGCTCAAATTTATTTTCTTATAGCAAAAAAAATAAATTGCTGTCGAAGCAGTATTTTAAGGAAAAGGGTTATATTTTTCATTCATGCCGAATCCTTGTTCAGGGTACCCAAATCAATTTCATTTCTGAACTTGGGAATACATGTTGCTGGTGAGCATCGGGGGGGGGGGGGGGGGGGGGTCAACAAATTTGTGTGGGGGCCGGGGTTGGGG
>JAAUYG010069468.1_pt1 | contig 16697 bp, 8 predicted proteins | sample 7278091 | NCBI WGS metagenome assembly JAAUYG01 (sample SAMN14350201, study PRJNA611818) | marine sediment metagenome | isolation source: surface marine sediment (0.6m) | place: French Polynesia: Moorea | collected 2018-08 | reverse complement strand
TTATTACTCGCTATGTTTGTAAGCATTCAAAATTTAAGTATAATAATTAGTTTGTGTGGGTAGCATATTGATGTTTTTGATTTTGGCTCAGCAAGCTATTTTCTTTCCCCCCCCCCCCCCCCCCTTGAGAACCAGCAAATGTGTTACGGACGCTGGAAGAAATCGAGGCCGAAGACGTTTGGTGGCTGGTCAACTCAGTAGCTATTCGAAAGTCAATAGCGTTGATCCAGGGGACTGAAAAGATGGTACCCAAGGTGAACCAGCCACCTGAGGTTGCGATCCCGAAAATGTCGACGTACTAGCCAGAGTACTAGAACCTGAAGTGACAGGAGTGATTGACAAGGGCAGGCATGAGGCTCTCCTATCCAGAAAAGCCAAATTCCAGTTGGCAAACTCAACGTTGCCTAACTGGAGCACGAGTCTCATTATTCCCTTGTCAACCATAACCACTGGGAGGGGTACACAGTTCCACAAAAATAATCTGATCGCACAACATTGTTAAAAATGTGGGGGTGAAGTCAAGCACGGGCCACAAGTATTCATATCGTGATAAGGAGTGAGACAAGTGAAACACTGGCCGTGTGGGTCTTGACCCGGGATGTTTTGAGGACACCTGGGGGTAGAACAGTGGTGGAATATCTTCTTGGTAGTAGAAGACTACCCCCAATCAGGCTGTTTGGGTTGGGCTTTACCCAGCTTTCCTCCACCCCGTTTGCGGGGAAGGATGCCGAAAATGGCAACCCGGTCAGGACAACCCCCACTGAAATGAACATAAAGTTCATGATATAATTCACTCAGAAAGACAGGGAAAGACACGTGGGAAAAATAAATAAGATACTTCCCCACGTGTTTTCCTCAGGCAGGCCAAGTAGGTGCAATAAAGTATATCCGAGTGAGGAAATCCCAGATAAAGCACTATAAAGATGGCAGAAGTCAGACAGCTATGTGCAAAACACGTCTGCACAGTCTGAAGCAAAATTTTGAAACTGAGGTATTTGCCTAGTACAATGGGCTACTGTTGTACACCGGCCCAAATTACGCTTGGCCGGCTTTCAGTTGGGACACACACCCTACAGTGGCTCAAAGGTGCCAAGCAGTTTTCTGTCATTGGTCACCCTTTCGAGGTCCCAGTGGCCTTTCCAGGTTATTCAAGACCAGGGTGGTTGGGTCATTTCGCTTCCAGACAGCTAGAGGTCCGTGGCCTGGAGCCATGGCATAGAGTTACTGTTTGACACTGATTTCGGTGATGAATACTTCATTTGGAATGCATAATATTCTTATTCACTACCAAATCACGATTCTGGGAATGTGAATTGCCCTGGACAGTATATATCATTGGTAGGTCAAGAGGGACTAGAACACATCATGGAGATTCCTTAACGAGATATGCAGGTGCAGGGTGGGAAACTTTGATGTCGTGTTCCACATACATAAAGAGCATATAAGTGACATATACCATATTTGACACCTTTGGTTTGATGTGGTCGGGGATTGAATGCCAGTCTCTCACAGCCAAACCAACTGCAATGGTCCCCCTCTAATAAGGACACCCCTTCTGCCCAAAACTTGTCCTTATTACAGAGGGGTCCTTTGGTGACAGGGAGTATTACATTCATTCACAGTACTTCCTGACAAAAATTTGTGTCCTTTATAGAGGGGTGTCCTTTCTAGAGTGTGTTCTTTAAGAGAGGGACCAGGTCCAAGAGTTGGGTTGTGGGAATAGTCTAGTGGAAGACTTTGTCACTGTATTGTTATAAGGTAGTGCTCGCCTTGATGCTTGTTTTAAGTTCTCAATAGCTTCATCATGGCGAGGTATGTCACTCTTTATTATACCAGGCGGTTTTTGATCACTACTGGACATTGTTGCAACATCACCACATCAGTCCATCATACCTTTAGCTAGGTATGAGCTATTGAGTATTGTAAACTTAAATATCTCTGGAAGAGCAGCTTCCACCAACAGGTTTGCTGGCTTACTCAGTATAAGTGCTAGAACTCCTTTGCTGCAAGTTGCATTGGTCAATTTTCCCTTTAACGGAATAGTTATGGGTTCGAATCTAACGAATTTCTTTTACATTTTTTTGTGTCAGACATGTTAACATGAAGGCTGAACCTCATAACACAAGAAAGAGCCAAAACTATAAGGACACGAAAAGCTTTTTATTTGTTTCTCCTACAGGATAATGCTCGACAAACAGAAATGGTGAGCTGCACATCTTGTGGAATAGCAAAACTGCAAAGAAGATCTCTTCACAACATTTCGTATGTTCTTTGAGTTGAAAGGTTGAAGGTATATTGCACACACAGGGCTGCAATATTAAGGAAAAGACAACTGGCCAAGAAAAATGACCACATTGGCTGTAAAAGGATTTGCAGAAAAGTTCCACTTATTTTTTTCTGAAAAGATGAAATATCATGCAAAAAGACGGGTCGAAGATCTTGTATACTGTTCCATTACATGAATATCATTTGCACATCTTCTACAAGTGCCACATTCAGTTTGAACATTGGAGATCAAGAGATTAGAAAGATGAGCGACAATTCGAGTTTTGAAAATGACACCAAGATAAAGAGGGAAATGTGTGACAAAAATATACAACTTGCTATTTTCCATTTGCTTTTTTTGTTTGTTTCAAGCACAGATGGTGATCATCAATGCCACACAGTACACATATGCCATTGGGGTATACACATGTATATATGCAAAACATGTTAGGTTTCCCTTTGAAGCGGTCCACATGGCTTCTAACAGCCTACACAGTCTCTTAAGAAGCATAGATATTCTGAATTTCCTTTACATATGGCAGCAACTACACGAGTTATTTAATTACTGGCAGATGATAACCAGCTAGTTAGTAACTGGCGTGCTTGGATCTATGTGCACCATAAAGCTTGTTATTCTCTTCCTTGCTAAAATTTATACAGCCTCAAAAGCTAAGCTCTTTACCAAACACTGTTAATACGATCTTCCTGACCGCCTGCCAATGAAGCCATACACATCCATGGTATTTCTTTTTTTTGTTTTTTTTTTTACAATAACGACCCCAAAAAACGTTGTGTTTAAGCATGATTCTAACTCAAAAAGCCACAAGTGCATTTATATTGGCAATAAGTTAACCAGCATTATAAGAATCGCGCAAAAAAAAAATCTGCAATCCATAAAAAGCCCACAAGGTATTAGGTAATGGCCAAGCTTGTGTGGCTAAGTATGCCCATATAGCAGGCGAATATTACGAGATAAGTGCCACTGGTTTATACTGACAGTGCCCTCGCAACCACAACTCAAATTCTGAACCCGAACTTGAATATCGAAAGTAGTACAGTGCAGTATAGGCCCTAATAGGAATATCTTACACGTGCAAATCCCTGCGTCAAAATCTAGCAAAGATGGCAGGTACATCGCTAGCCTACGCTGTACAACAGTCAACACACTTGTCGCGACTTGTTACTATGCTACAGACCAGATATACATAGCTATTTACACTGAGTCGCTGCACGCGACAACGCTCCGCAGAACAAAAACTGGCAATGTACAATTACAAAAATATAACAGCAAATGTCCAATTTGTGAACACAAAAAACACGCAGAGGGTTCATGACCCTTGAAAAAAAGATATCGGAAAGCCGACAACAGAGAATGACATTCAATATACACTGAATAACGGGTCTTCTCTTGACAGCGTTTCGGAAAGCCTGAGGACAAGAACTCGAGGACGCATGCATAGACAAACGCAGGTCTGGCACAGAACTTCATGGTAATTTGCAAAGGCTATGATTTTTTTTTTCTGCACCAGATTGAACACCAGTTAAAAAATAATAATTAGGGCGCGTATTGTTACTTCATACTTGATTAGTACTAGATGCTAAACAAAAGCTAAAATATTTTGCTAAACACGATCTGGCTATAAACCCTGGGAACAGTAATTCTACAAAAAGTTAACATCAATCATGTTACACAAAGTGTTAAAAACTTTCAGAACGTAAATTTTACGCACTAACCAATTCCAGATCAGTTTTACGTTTTCTGCCTACACCAACAATATTTATTGTTTTCACAAAAATACTATTTCATCAGAAAAGTATTGGTGATATTTTGAAAACTGTGTGTCAGCAAATCCCTCTTTTACAATGCCACCCTTCCAGCAAAAACGAAAATTGACACCGTGACAGTGGTTTTTAAGACCACGATATTTTAGCCAGATGTGCACACCTTGTATCACACTCAAGCGGTTACACTGCGGGTAAAGGTATCAGACACTTGCTTTGTTTTTCCGGCTAAAGGTTGATGAAGTAAGAAGGATGAACTACCGCACTGGTTAGCGAAATGTTAGTAGCAGCAGGATAATACGACTATCTAACCAGAGTGGTTTGTCAAAGAGGGATTAATGGTTAATTATGTTTTACATTTGACAACTGTGTGCTCATATCTTCACGTCATCATGAAGCGGCTTTACTCCGACAAAATGTTTCCTGTTTTTGTAGCGTTTTTGACACACCTAAACAACAGATTATCATACATTTAAGACGACAGAAACAATCTAGGCCAAACAAAGTAAACACGAAGTGCACTGAATAAAAGACCAAGGCTGAGTCCTTGAAAATACTTAAAAGTCTTAATTTTTGACTTAAGTCAGATTCTAAGCCAATAACATTGCTCAAATTGGTGACTTAAGGCAAAAAACTTAAGTATTTTCGAGAACTCCAGCCCAGTCACTGTAATAAGCTGTGTTTCTTATTTAGCTTACTGCAATTTACAGTTTTTCTTACCAGGTGAAACAACGCTTGATTAAACAACCAAAGTTTGTAAATTGATAGAAACTGCTCAACCACCATCTCCCTATGTACCAAACTATATACTGATATATTCCCACGATATCTGAAGCAGATTAAATTAAACAAAACGGTACCAGTGAACAGTTTAGCAGCAGGCAAAGACTCTGTATGATGTAACAGCGAGATGGTGACATTACACGAGAAGACTTTTCTCAGTGTCTGATCTTAGGAACTGCATGATTGTTGTAGTGAATTACAATCATTTGTAAAACCAGAACATTGATACAAACAGTACTTGTATAAACTCAAGTTTAGAAAGGAGAACTACATTTACATCTAGTCAACAAATGACTGCTAGGACAAAGAGCACAAAACGAGTAAACCACAAAATTATTTTATCGACTGTGTAGAAATGATTGTGTTGAGCACACGACCAGAGCTACGCAACCCAAGTGCACATATAATCAGATTCAACGATTTCCTTAACTAAAAATTATCTGCCAGAAAGAGAAGAAGATATAAAAGTTGACAGAAGACTTTGTTCAGAGAGCAGAAAAGTTCAAACTAAAATAATTCTATAAAATTAACTGTTATATCTACGTATAAATGCACACAGGAGTCAAACCGTTGAAAATTCAATGATGCAGTGTAGCCCACATTCACCCATATAAGTCGGGCCAAGTAAATTAAAAGCAGTGTTTTTGTAGCATAGGTTTAAGGACTGAAGCTTTACATATTACTGTCAAAATAAAACAGACCTCATGTTACACACATGTAACAGTGGCGTTTCTTACTGTCAGATCTAAATGTTGCCAAAAAATTCAACTTACATTAAGCGGGGCAAAATGCATCCAAAAAATACATTTTTTTTTCAAGCGAAATACAGACAAAAACATTACTTTCAATTTACCTGGCCTGCTTAAAGGGTATGAAATTGCACATGCCGCTCATATAGGGAGAGAAGCTCTTAGTAGTAGGAGGTATATTATGCAGAGATGAATCGATTACTGAATAGGTTCAATTGCTAAGGCCACTTGAAAGTTAATATTCGGCTGTGGCACAGATTGCAGGAAATTATTACATCACGTTCAATCAACAAATAAAAATTCAAATTACAATACATACTTGACTAAAATCAACATACGATTACCAAAAGAAACACCACAAAGACAAACTTTGTTTACAAACTTTCATTTCCACGGTTAATGTAAATCATACCCTTATGCCATATGGTAACACCCAGATTCATTTAATTAGATCTATGCAGCAACCATAAAGGTAAAGCTTGAACAACATGCCATAATGATACAATAATCATGTGATATTAAGGACGTCAAGGTAATTTTTTTTCACACTCTATTATATATATTGTGCCGCATGAAACCAAGCTGGAAGTAGTTTTAGACATTCATACCTCAAGCAACGTAGCTCACGCTAAAGTTTAAAATTTCCTACTTTTTTATACAAAGCACCAAGATAATCAAACAGGTTGTCTCAGCTTGCCTGAACAAAAGATGGTACTTGAAGCATACAGGCAAAGCTCTTCAAACAGACAGGCACTGGCCTTTCCAATGCAATATTTACATTACCCTTGTAGCGCCTAGGGAAAAAATTTACATGATGTAAGTTTCATACAAAGCTAACAAGTAAAACACCATTATGTAATAAACCTCGAGTTTTAAATTTACACATGGCTTTGTGTAAATCCGGTGCCAGCCAACAGCGAAAAGCTTTTGAAGCGAGAGGCTACAGATGCAATTAAATGAGTGTATAAGTTTCAAATTAAGAAGTGTTTAAATAAAGAATATTAAAATGAAGATAAATGCAACCAATACTGATACCCATTTTTATAATGCAACTAAAGTTGTAGCCCATGCCTGATATATCATGTATTGACACATCAACATCGTTAAAACATTCAAAATAAAATTCCTACAGTGCAACACTTGACTAATCAGCCCCGCTGAGTAAACTAATATTATACAGGGTTATTTAAAAAGTTGTGATTCTCCTGCGAACAAAAGAAGATATTTTTTTATGTTATACAATAAACAATATTGTACTGTTCTACTAAATAAACTTAACTAGAAGCCATTTTTTTTTGTTACATCGAACCAATAAGAACATTGGATAATATAAATCCATACATTAAGCTTTTCAGATTTGTGTAATCTTAGTTCTGTGCATGTAGCAAGTTTACATTCCGCTGTGCTTCAAATATCAACTTCCAAGTTCACTTCCATGTTCATATGAGCCCAGCACCAAAGCTACACAAATCGGAAAATCAAATGGGACTGTTTTAGATACACTTGGTGTTTAATTAAAGCGTTGGAAACATTGTGCTACAGTGCCTGTTTAATATGTGCCAAACCAACGGAATAACACTACTGGTACATCGGGTACCAAGGCAAAGCCAAGTTAAAGAATCGTGTTGTCGTATTCAGAACAGTCCTACTCTCTTTTTCATGTCGTTACGTTTAAACTCAGCCATGTGATAAAACTCATCTCGTCTCATATGGAAGATTGACTCGAATTCCTCCTTCGAAAGATGTTTCTGAAATACGAGAAAAGGAATTTACTAGTCATGTGGCGACGGTTATTGGTTTGCGATAAAATGTGTAGGTATGATATGAGTGAGAAAGGTTTCGTTACTGGTGTAGTAAGCATACCGTGACGTCCCACAAAGCAAAAGATTACTATAATCTCATACAGAAGGAACTGGCTTGACTAGCTCTTTGTTAATTTCTGATAAAACACTTGCAGAAGCAAAACCTAAAACTTTACAATCGGTTTTATTTTTCGCTATCTTGATTGTTTTTTTAAACTGAAAATCTTGCAATTTAACAGCCAGTTTGATGAGTTGCATAGTGCATGGTACAATAACTTTTTTTACACTTTTGTTTTTTTTTTTACTGCCTATGTTTAACACAATTCTTTTTTAGTATAGAAGACCATAGTTGTGGTAGACAGAATGGTCTATAGGTAAGACCATAAAGTTACCTCTAAACTGTTCATTTCAACGTCGGGAGGTAACGAGTAGTTTGTTAACCTCAGCTGCTCATACGGGTAGATCTGAATAAAAGACAATGCGAATGAGTAGTTAATGTCTGGTGAGTATACTAAAGACCTATACAGTAGACCCTCTATTTTAACACATATAGACCACACATGGGACCAAAAAAACATGGTCTTATATTGCAGGTAGTCTTAAAATAAAGGTCATTTCACACAGAAAGTTGCTGTTTGGGACCAAATCAAGTGGTCCTATAATCAAGGGTGGTCTTAAAATAGAGGGTTGTAAAATAGAGGGACTACTGTATTTATATATATGCACAAAGCAACCTAAATGACATCATTAGGATCATTCACTGGATGTTCTTGATTTGGAATAATTATTTCTTGAACAAACATCCACTGCATATACCTGCTACATATTCATCTGCTTTTTAAGTCCTGTGAATTCTGAATAATAGACTATTCTCAACTTCTATTTGCTGCTTCTCTTGGACTTTCTTTTGCATGATTTTTGTCGAGTACTTCAGCTACAATTACACCGCTAGAGTCACCACCCCTGCACTAGGTTTCTGAGGACGATTTCCAGAAAAGTTTGAAGTCTGAAACTGATACTCGGCATCCAAAAAAAGACAACAGGTTTCACAAGTGAATTAACTGGATTTAATGTAATCTTTCTCGCCTTAAGATTTCTTTGAAAGGTAATGAGAACCTGGGCTCTGGGCCGGAGACCCTCAAGTCAAACTTTGGAGAAAATTTTGCTCAGATTGGTGATTTAAGTCAAAACTTAACACTTAACTATTTTCGAAGACTCTGACACTGGTCTATAGTATCACTCAACCATTAACATCTAGAGCGGAACCTACGTTAAACATACTGCTGTGAAAAGCATAACAGGACTTATAGATGGAAGTTCACGTTGACACCAGCGAACGTTGGGCGAAATTTTGAGCTTTCGACCTGACTCCACGGGTAACAGGACTTATAATTTTACGTAGATCATGAATCAATGAACTATCAAATCTCTGGTTATATAGTATATACATATTATTTAATTGCCGCAATTGCATGTCTTTTTTGGAAAGTAAGATACTGAAAAGCAAAACAGAACTTAAAGCAAGTCAAGCTTTTGAGGCACTAGCTTCTAGGTGATTTCCTTATGTTTATTGAGATTTAGATATTCAAAATAAATATATTCTGAGAAAGCGGTGGCTGTGTAGTACCACACCAACCTTAGGAGGGTCCTCTTTCTTTAGTAGACTGGGTCCAGACTTCCGATAGACGGGTTCAGCGGGCACGTTGGACCCTCGGACCTTGCTTCTCTGGAAGACAGATAAATAAAACAGAATAAATCACTTCTTTTGACTTTACTACAAACCACACAAATTCTATGAACAAATTGACTATCTGCTGAGAATAAATCATAGTTTTCATAGTAAAATATCCACAAAAGGATACAAAGAAAGTTCTTTTTTTTTGTAACAATTTCCTGCATGCAGAATGCCTGGTTAGTTTATAACTGTGACGTACAGTGGGTCGATCATAAGCTAAAAGGTCTGTAACTCACAGAGATGTAGATGAGCTAACCCTTTTCTTGACAAGGTGCTCTCAAGATATTCCATTTATCCATTTCTGGTGTGACAATACATAAACAAGTCATTTTACAAGCTCTTACATTGCAGGGTTTCTTAACGCTACTTTTGATCATACATTTGATTAATATACCAATGAAGGTATCAAAAGAGGGTATTCTTCAAATCCTGAAGAAATTCTTCAAATCCTGAAGGACACTTCTTTTGTGTCAATTGTGTAAAATCCAGATAACATACCCTGAGTCCTGTGACTGGATCATACTCTTCTACAGAGGATTGGGAGGAATCTGGAATTAAGAATCTTAACCTCAGCCAGATGCTACAAATATTAGGGTAACAAAATTTATGTTTTAGTTTTAATACAGCAAAATCTTGAGAAAACACTTTCTAAACTAAACTGAATATATAAAGAAAATTTCCATTTAAATATAAGTTATACCAGTACATTGTACTTTTTTCACACATTTTTTTTTACTCATAATAATTACATATTTCAATCTTTATATTTAACAGCTTTTTATTTTTAATCCGTTATTATGATTATGAATGAATAAATATGTTATATAAGTCTCATATCTTGCTAAGTCAATACTCACAATAGGAGCGTTTTTCCAGGCCTTCTGTCCCAGACGCAGACCCGTTGGTGACTGTCACTTTAACCGGGCGTGGACGCATCTGCACCGGTCGTCGAAATGCCTCATCATCGGTCGTTTCATCTGCACTAAGACCGGAAAGCAGAAGCCGTTCTTCATTCTCTCTGTCCCGACGAACTGCGTGGCGCACGAAACCTGTGTCCTGTAGGCCAAGAGAAACAAATGGCATGTTTTATTAACAAGATTTTGTTACTGGTAATACTACATGAACAATGACAAATATAATATCCCAAAGGTTTCTTTTCAAAACCAACATCGGAGTGCTTGTACTTTTAGGTCAATAATTTCATGAAAATTTAAATAATTTTAAGACAACTCACGCCAAGTCAGCATCTGAATGGGAAAATGAAAACTTTTCAAAAGACATTTGCTACTAGAATTTGCTGTACACTGAACAGAACTTACAGAGAAATAGCCAGCTTCCCGGTCCGATGCTGATCCGGTTGACAACGTGGATCTTGGTGCCAGACCATATCCAGGCTTTGGCACTGGAACAAGAGAGCAGATAGGAGGTTAGCACAGTAACATTGATCATGGCATAGCATTAAAGGGACGACTTTATTTTTGTTCCTGACTGAGATAGAAGTATATAGAGTACATCCTAAAACAGTAACTAAAAATTTTTTAAGCACACATCTCAATCCTTAAACCAAAGTCATTGCTTCTGGTGATCGAAACGTACAGATTGTTGTTAAATAACAACTTGTTGAAATCACTGAAATGGAAAAATTGTCACTTTAAATAATGTGTGATATTAAACTGTTTGGCCTACTACAATAATTTGGGGTTTCACAAACCTGTTTACTATTGTACACGTACTTGTTCTATTTTTTATTAGGAATTCAGTCCATCCTTTAACTGGCAAATCAATCTGAACCAGACACACATACTAAAAGGTTCTGCCTACTTTTAACAGCTACTGGCTAGGTCAACCTACAAACTTGCCCCACGACAAATGGTTTTTGAACAAACACCTTGAGCTCTAAGTTGACACACGGCTCTAAGGAACACATTTCTCCCGAAAACACCACATAAATATATAGGACAATATTTAATGTGGAAAGACATGATACAAAAGGCTGGAAACCTAATTTTCTTTGCTACAGTCGAAGTGCTCACAGAGTAGGTAGGCTGAAGCACACAATGACGATCTAGGGAGTGTTTTTGTTGAGGTGTGTGGTAGTTGCACTCTCTAACAAAGAGATGTAATCTCTAGTGGTGTTCAACTGTGCAGACTCTATAGGTATTCTATCAGTCAAGACAGTAGGGATTTTTCCTTTTCTACAAGCAGAAAGTTGGTGAAGTGTGTCATATTTTAAACAAACAGCCATTTAAAAGAAGCGTAATAGTATGGTACCTAATCTGAGTGATGGTACATTTGTACTTAAAATAATCCTTATCCACAGTCCCTCAAATTTCGTTTAAGTCATTATGAACATTCTTCTTTCATGAAAACACGGACTTCAATGTTCCAAATGTGGCTAGACAGATTTTGTCTTCTTAAAGTAGGCGCTACAAAATCTGTATAGTGGTCTGGGAGGAATCTGCGCCAAAACCGCATGTCTCTACAGTGGAACCTCAGACTTAAGATCACCTTGGAAATAAAACCTCCCCCAGAATTGAGACCCCTTGTTCGATGGCCAAAAGTTACACATTGTCAGATGTTGTTGCACCATTTTCAGAATTAATTTAGACCAGGGCTGGAATTCTAGAAAACACTTCTGTCTAACTTTTGACTTAAGTGAACAATCTGACTGATGTGATTGACTAAGAATGTGACTTGAGTATTAAGTATACTAAGACTTAAGTATTTTCGAGAACTCTGGCCCCAGTTTGTTCTTGGGAGGCCTTAAATCCAGAATTCCACTGTTTATTAAACATGTTGAAAGTTCATATTATATTTGAAGCAAACCTTTACAATGGTAAAACTGATACAAATATCATTATAAGTTACAATGTTCAAGTTAATAAGGTGGGCCATTTCTATCATTTTTACTTTTCACTCTGGACACCAGTGTTACCTTCACGACCAGTTTATCGGGTACTTGAACAAAATGATATTACACCCATAGTTATCACTGTCTTGAAGATTGGGGGTATATAAATATAGTATAGATCATTAACTAACTATACAGATACCTGAAAGCCACCCATATACTAGCCATAACAACCGTCAGCCCCTATAATACTGCCTTTATACCCAATTCACCCATGCATCAAAAATTAAATGGTTACATTAACTGGGGCATGCGATATAATGGTAACTACAAGTAATAATAGGATTATTATCATTACAATTCTTTGTAGTGCTGTTGGAAACATATATTTATATACGTAAAATAGTTTATTTGAAATTATCTGAACTAAGCACATGTATATTGTAGAAATAGGGATTTCCTAGATTTCGTGGTGTGTTCCATGTGGCTGTAACTTCTGGTCTTGTGCACCATGCATGCCACCCGTATCCACCGTTTCATATTATTTCCCACACCAGTGGAGTAAGATTCACGTAAAATAAAACATTCTAACATTCTTATGGTGATACCCAACCCAATAAAGGGTTATATATTCACATATATGATGATTATCAGTGAGAAACAAAGACCTGTAAACAAGTTTGAATACCAGTAATGTTTTGACTGAATTCAAACAAAAGATTCATTGAAAGATGTCTGAATGACAACAACAGTGTCCCAGTTAGTTGTGAATAGAAAATCAGACATCCAGGGGGGTGAATGCAGCAATAGATTAAATTGCATGACATGTTGATGCTTTAATAACTTTTATCCTAGGTATTTTAGTTGTTTATTCGAAGCAGCTGGCAAATTATGCTTCAATTTGGATTAGTCAAAGAAAGAGCAGTCACGATTTTCTGACAGCTATTACCTATCAAGTGCTTTATAATTCAAATGAGTGTACTGTAGCGACACATATATATTATTAAGCGGTGCAAAACAAGACAATTATTTCACAACAAAATTTTATGGTAACAAGAACAACACAGCCTTTGCATAACAACTCAATTTTTACAGTTTAGCGTTTGCGAAATCACATCCTATTGCCTCTAAGCACAACAACTGTTCCGTTTTTTTTTTCTTTTCAAATTTGTATTACTTGCAATATACAAGTAAACATGAACATTGGACATGAGACACAGGCCCATAACAGGATAGGCTGGGCCTATTACAGGATAGACTAGGCCCACGGGAAGCAAGTGAGAACTTGCTAGAACATAACTAGAGAGAGAGATAGAGAGGTAACGAAAAGAACGCAGGCAGAGAAATCGGACATGCGTTACGGTTTTATCACAAAAAAGAGGATTTGCTAAAATAGGACGCCGCAATCGTCCAGGAAACCACCATACCAAAGAACTGATGAACATATCGCCGCGAATGCGGCATTTCATAGCCATGACGACGGCTTCCTGTGTGGTTAATAAAGGAAAGATGGACGACAAAAATAATTAGGTATAAAATCTTTATCAAAATATCGACAAACTGATGCGTTTAATAACTGTGATATGATAACTCAACAACAGAGTAAACGGCATAGACAGAGTAAAATTAGGAAAAGGGCAGATTGAAAAAAGATCGAGACTTTAAAAAGTATTGGAAACCTGTCGATTAGCATTGCATTCATTCGTATAGTTCTGTAGCAGAACATGCTTCTACTTTTGACATTTTATGCCAGAAGTAGCCACGACAAATAGATATTTAAAGTAGATTGTCTAATAACTACATATCATACGTCATGTCATTCACTAAAAGGTGGAACAATTTTCTACACCACTGAAATTCAAAGTAAGTGAACCTTTCAGCTGGTTGAGATTCCCACTTTGAACAGTCCAGTGATTCTATTTAAATATCGTATTTATGGACTACAAGAATAACACAAGTGGAAGTTTCTTTAAGCATGCCTTAATACTGAACATTGTGCTTTTGTCGATTTTCACTGGATGACCACTGGAACTACAATGTTAGTGGTACGCTTGCCTTGTCTAGGACTGAGTTATATACAGGTCTGATACCTTACCTGCAAGGTTGTAGATCGGGAGAGCGGAGGTGCGGTATTTTCGGTTGTACAGTTGATCGTCCATCGAATACAGACGCGGTCGATATTCTAAGTCGCGTGAAGGAGCTAAATAAAACAAATAAAAATATAGTTAATAAAAAGAAATTAGAAATAGCCAGCAGATAGTTTAATGTCAGCAACCAGTAACCTCTCCATTGTATAACATAACGGGTAGGCCTAAATATGCAGTTGATTTTATCCGAATGGCTCATCCGTGTCTCTAACAAGATCTTGTTTGTATTCTGAAGCATTGCTCTGTATATTTCTATTTAAGTTCAAGAAGCTTTTTTTGCGTCGTTGTCTATGTAGTATCTTCGTAAACGAGTATATCCTTCTCTTCTTGTACAAATGTATGCTACTTTCTTTGATACTGTCTTCAAGATACCTATATACTTAAATGGTGCCTCAGTTGCTTTTCTTTTGCGCCCCTTGTTACTTTTCTATCCTGGATAATCTGCTAAGGACATATAAGGGACATGCTGCATGAAGTGAAAGGATTTTCTACAAAATAGTGTTAACCCAGTGTTACTAACAGGCGAAGACTGGACAGTCATATCTGGTTTTGTAGTGTGGTTCCTTGTCTGCTGCTGGTGTCCGCGATGCCGAAATCGGATCCAGAGTTGGGGATTGACGACCTTTTCTCTCCAGTTCCCACATGAGAGCCTTGGCCGCTCCAGAATCGCCCATCTTCATCAGGAGGTCGATCTTTTTCTGGATTTCTGGATCGATTGGTCGTGCGTCTGGTACATCCTCTTCCAGCTCTTCTTGTGTTGTGTAGTCCGTCATTTCACCTTCGGTTTCTGTGCCCGATTCTGCCGTGCTGTACCCGCTGCGGTTGCCCTGGCGTCGCCTTCGGTGCTTCTTCTCTCGTACTGAAAAAACAGATGCACAGAAGTTAAAAGAATTTGTGCGAATTGACCCCCGTTCTGCTCCAAGTGATGGAAGGCTAATTATCGTGTACCCTCTAAGCCAGCTATGTGACACTTTCTATGTGTTGCAACTTTAACTTTTCTTAGCACCAGTTAATATGAGAGAACAGTGCCTCATTAGCACTTAATCTGCATCTCACTCCCTTCCTGCTAAAATACTCTTATTTCAAGAGGTATTTTTCTTTCCAACAAAGAACCCACAATACTGACATAATTCTTAAAGTTAAGTACATATACAAATTTATTTTCTGTCAAGCTAAACCCGCATTTTTATGGACGAATGGCTGATATTAAGTCATGGAACATTAACATATCACTATTCGAAAAATCTTAAATTCAATACAGTGGAAGCTAACAATTACTAATTACAATCATCCAGGGCTCAAAAGTAACTTGAACAGAAGACCGTCCCAGACTACAATATATACGGTCCTGAATTTCAAAAGATCTGTCCCAAAATGGTAATATTGCACATAAAGTGTTGTTTCATGGTGACCTTCAGCCTCTCCCAAAGTATTAAAGACCAAGCTATAGAATAGCTGTGGATGGCAGGGCTCGAAATTAACACCGTCCCGGTGACTGTGGAAATTTACCTAATATTGCACATAAAGTGTTTTTTCATGGTGACCTTCAGCCTGTCCCGATTACGTCCCGACAATGAATTTCCATCATCCCAAGGTAAATTTCCACAGTCACCGGGACGGTGTTAATTTCGAGCCCTGCCATCCACAGGTATTCTATAGCTTGGTCTTTAATACTTTGGGAGACTATTAAATAAACATGGAAAGTTCAGTTTTGGTACAGCTGGGATATGGTCTTAATTCTGGCATCTCAAAGTGAGTCTTCATTCTACAACCAAGAACAGCGTCAGAAAACCCGAAACCATAACTGCATAAAACCTACGGATTTCTGGGAAGGCAGCCGCCGCAGCAGGAGGTGCGGGCCAGTCTTCCCGCTCTATTGGCGCGGGTTTCACTTCGTTCTCATGTTTCTGACCGTCTGGGAACTTGGCGAGCTCGATGGGCTCCTTGTTGTTCATCTTTGGGGGCGGTTCCTTCTTCTTTATTGCGTATTTGTTGTTATCACCTGGTGATTTTCAAAAAGGTAAATGTCCTTGGTCAATAATTGTTACTTGCACGAGATATGACAGTTTGTTTACTGGGGTAATCAATTTGTGAATAAATAGTGGATGATGTCATAGATTATATAGCTGTTTTGAAGTGAAAGAATTAGAAAGGTAAAGCTACATTACTGGTACCGGATTTTTTATCACATTGAAGGTAACAGGTAACATAGACATAAGTATTTACAGGTATATGTTTATATTATTTTGTGTATAGGCTTTATATGCATACTTAAACAACTAGTTTTATAAGCATAAACATGTATCGGGTAATATAAAATAAAACATAAACATGTAATATAACATGGAAATATTATACAGTGGTCCCTCTCTTGAAGGACACCTTCCTAATAAAGTCAGAATTACTTGGCAGAAGGGGTGTCTCTATTAGAAGGGCTCCACATGGGTCCAAATAATTTATGCTATGTCACATGTCACTTTTTATTTTTTCTCTATGTCCCCATGTCACTTTTTATAAGACCTTGATGTCACTTTCTACAGTTTTTATAAAAGGCCACGTTGGATTTCTACAACTTTTAAAGTG
>JAAUYG010004132.1_pt1 | contig 16697 bp, 7 predicted proteins | sample 7278091 | NCBI WGS metagenome assembly JAAUYG01 (sample SAMN14350201, study PRJNA611818) | marine sediment metagenome | isolation source: surface marine sediment (0.6m) | place: French Polynesia: Moorea | collected 2018-08 | reverse complement strand
GGATCACCGAGGCCTTGTGTCAGATGAATCAAAATCCAAAATGGCAGGAAGAGCTCGCGCAGCTGTCTCTCTGGGGTTTCAAGCCAATAGACAACTCTCTGTATGACAAAGAAAAAGACATCAAAGCTATTGTGAAAGATATGAAACTGTACACAGCCTATTATTAACATGATTAATTTACAGTTAAAAGAAACAAGAGCTGCTGAAGTTCTCAAAAAATACTTAAGTCCATTAAGTTTTGACTTAGGGTAGATTCTTAGCCAATCGCTCCAGCAAAGAACACACCTATGTAGGCTTGACTATGATTAAAAGCAATTTAGGGAAATGCGTCTTGTTTTCAAAATTAATGACAATATCTCGTAAATTGCATCAAAGTAACTCATGCATGTACTTTCTGCATTAAGGTCAGACTCTGAACATGCTGAACTTTATGATGAAAATTATAATGAAGGTACCACAGTTGACAATACACAGTTCACGAATATTCATTATACTTGTTTGTGGTTTATAAAGTCATTACTGATAATAGCACGATATATACCGTCATGTAAAAACAATTAATTGGCTCCAGCTGTCAAAAGTATTCCAGCGTAACTATACGCACATTCATGTACCTACAATCTTTATTAAGCTGTTAACATTCCAACATATTTGTACTTGTTCTGCAGTTTTGACAACAATTGTTGGTGTCAGATTTTGGAGTGAAATTAAAATTTGTCCTTTGAACAAATTTTTGCATTAAACATATGTTAAATCCATAGCACTTTAGCTGATATCTGAAGCAATGGCTTCTGGAAATTGCATTAATCTTGCCTGTGTGACATCGTATACATGCACTAGTATTATACCAACACGTGTGGTAGTATAACAGAACTGATTGTTAATTTATATAAAAGAATTTACCAGTAGTGTTCTTAGTACAGTGTAGTGAAAAAACTATTCGTGATATTGCAGACATAACAGATATTTGCTGTGGATCAGTACTGGCCATTAAGGAATGGCTCTGCGGTACATACATGTATATTAGATGTAGTAAGCATGGTAAACAAAACATATCTAACCAAAGGGTATAAACATAATATTCCATGTACGCATACCTAGACCATGTAGATATACTAGTATCTTCTCCTTACAAGCCATTGCCAATTACTCATCAGTATTCTCCTAGACATAGTGATACATTGATGCTCAACTTGAATGTGCATGTAATAGTGTAGTAGAGAATGATGTGTCCTTTACAAGGATACATAGCATGGATCATTGCGGCTAGCGTACTTGCTGCATGTAACAAATTCAAGGTAGAACACGACAATACATAGAAGGAACAATACATCTAGATGTCATGTACCGGTACATGATGTATTTTTTTTGGATGTTTGCCAAGTCTAAAATGCAAGGAGTTTTTTTTTCAGAAATTCCTTTGTTCAAACCTGATTCATTTATATCTTTGCCTTCTCGTTTAACATTGTTTATTACCGGCAGGCTGTTTTTGGTGGGGCAGTCAGGGTTTTACACTCGCCCGGCAGTCTTTCTTGCACCGTTCAAATGGGACCCGCTGTGTAACTATTTACTGTTTCATTATTGTAAATGTGTGGTGTTAACTTTATAGGGGTACATGTATTAGCATGGTTAGAGAAACAGGCTTGTAGACATATTACATGTATTTACTAAGAGTAAACTGATGGTATGTAAAGTGTTGTACAGTGGCTTATGGGCAAGTATTGTATCGCCACTTTATGTCAATACTGCCGTTGGCATGTTGAGATATCGGCTGATTGCATGAAATGTTATTTTCCAATCCTACATTGAAACTGCTGTAATTTAAGTGATCAAATTTTACATCTTATGCAATATACATGTACAAAGTATAATCATTTGAGCATGTACAATTCAAATTCATCTTACATTTTACCATTACTTAAATACCAGCAACTTTCAAGTACATTTTGCATCGATACTAACACATGTATTAATCTTGAAAGTCCTTTTTGTCTTCTGTACACGGTGTCGAGGATTTGTGTTGGTCAAACAGTAAATTAGTGCTCTCTGTGTTTTACTAACAAATATGTCTGTTGCTTTCACTCTCAGTAACCATTGTAACAGACCTACGGTATGAAGTTATGTACAGCTGTCCCTCTCTTAAAGAACACTGTCTCTCTAGTAGTGGTCTAGAGAGGACACCCCTCTAGAAAAGACACAATTTCTTGGCTGCAAGTGCAGTACCGGTAATTAAATGTGATGCTCCTGCTCACCAAAGGACACCTCTCTAATAAGGCCAGATTTGTTTGGCAGAACGGGTGTCCATATTAGAGGGGGACTGCTGTACTGAAAGTTAAGCACTCACATTTATCATCTGGTGGCCAGTTTGATATTGACTGAACAGTATATGCATGCTAGGTATATGTACACTGCACAAGAAGCTACCAGTGAATATAGTATTTGTATATACTGCACCACACTTTTGATAACTTTTAACCACTACAATAACATATTTATTTTACCGGTGTTAGCTTCTACAAGTAGAAGGTTTATAAATAGTCATGCTACAGTGAAATATGTGTCAAATGGCTGATGGGAGTTGAATAGTACCAAACAAACAATTCTTCTATATTAAGTTCTATACATATTGTTATACCGGTGTTAAGTAGAAGGTTTGTAAATTATACATGTCATACACTCATGTAACAGTGAAGTGTGTGTAAAACGGCTGTTGGGAGTTGAACAATTATACCAAACAAAAGAAACTTCAACAATAATTTCAGTACCGGTACATCTTTTGCCAGTGCTAGCTTGTATTAGCTTCTATGGGTAGAAGGTTTGTAAACACACGTAACAGTGAAATATATCTAAAATGGCTGTTGGAGTTGAATACTAATAATAGCATGAATAGTAATGCCAAACAATGAAACCTCTGCAACAATTAAGTTCCATACATGCCATATTTATTTTACCGGTGCAAGCTTAGTTTCTACAAGCAGAAACTTTGCAAATATAATACATAACATGTAACAATTTATTTAGCCATGTGTAAAATGGCTGTTACGGATAAGTGGCAACAAAGAGGAGCAAATTGAGCATGTACCCGGAATGTAACCAAAACTGCACACAACAGCGGAAGAGAGGTTTAACTATGGGAACACAAACAAAAGCTGTCGGTTTTTCTACTCAAAGACCTTATACAATGCCACTCCTCAATATGCAATGCATATATGTGCAGATGTCTAGCTGTTCGGAAAATAAGTTTATTGTGAAGCTGTTAAATTAGGGCTCTATGTTCCTCTAAATAATTGGTGGCCCTTTTGGGCCGGTTGAATAAAACTTTACTGGCCCGAAGCAAATTATAGGTGGCATCATGTAGAATGTACGTATTATTCGTTTACAATACAGAGGTTTGTGGTAGCCCCATCGGGCCACCTGCGGTCATTTCTAATGGCCCACCTACAAGTTTGTGTTGTCCTGGGCCATCGGGCCATTGGCTTTGCCGAGCCCTGTAAATTGTCAGTACCTCACACCTGGTAGACAGTAAATAACTTCATGTAAATACATGTATTGTAAAAAACCCTGACTGTAACAAAAATGTTAATTAATTGTATATTGTTGCATTTATTTTTAGAATGTACATATACAAGTAAAGGATGTAAGGTTGGTCAAGTTGTTACCAAAGGTGTACATGCAAATGTATGCTGGCTGTGATTATTGGGTATAAATGTTGTTCGCCCGTTCTTTAGTAGCTTAGTGGTATGCTGCTCCCTGGCTTTAAACCTAACCATACATGTACAGCTGTAGTTGTGTTTGGTATTGAGCATGTTGAGGTAGCTTCAAAGTTGAGGCGCAGCTGTATGAAAAACGACAACTGTGAAAGTAGACAGGAAAGTCCTATATACATGATATATAGAAGGCTTAAAATGCAAGGTATCTCCAGCCGTAACACTTTCATTCATGTCAAGCAATATATAAAAGGACAGTCACTGTGTCAGAGCTAAGAAATTGAAACCTGCAGCACACATATATCACTAGTGAGGGGTTTGCTTGTAGAGATTGTTGTTGCAATGAAATACATTTGTTAAAGACAGTGAAAGCAAAGTGTGTGAGGTGTGACAGTTCAGTATTTTACTAAAATGATGTGGGTTTTGTATGATTGCATCTTAGTAAAAGCCACATTGAAATTATGCATCCTTCCAAACAAGAACACACTGCGATCTTACATCTGTGATAATGCTATAGATTCAGCATTCAAAGACCACTTCCTCGATGTGTGCCACCACCGGTTAGTTTGAGGAAAGGTGTCACGCCCCCAATGCTATTCTTTTAATTCCAGTGCTGATTTGTAAGCAGATTGTCTTTTCTAGGCTTAAACTTTTCCCGTGAACTAACCTTAGTTATGAGATTGACATGTGTATGCCTAACAGTTGTACCTCAATAACCAAACAATGGTAATATGTTGCTCAAATTGACACAAAATGAAACAATTATATTGAAACATACCATGAGTTTGGCGACCTTATTTTTGTGCCAATTTAAACTATGTTCAGTGAAATCTCACTTTGTAACCCCCTCAGAATTAAGACCACCTTAGAATTTAAGACCATCTAAAAACCCACTTCCCAGCAGTGCCAAAACTCCCTTTTCAATGCCCAGTAGACTGGGAAATAAAGCCCATCTCACAATCAACCATTTTGTAAGTGTAATATGTGGGCTTTTAGGTTCTGAGCTTTCACTGTTACTGTTTTATAACATGTATAATGCAGCATATAGAAGTTGTTCAGTCCCGATATTATGAACGTTATAAATGACATTATAAATGGCATGTACTGGTAGTTGGTTATACGGTATGTTTAAGTATGCCGGCATGGGCAGTAGTTACATAAATGTTGCTTTATAATATGTTGAGGTGTGCGGCCTTCAATCTCTTCATATGTGATGATGGTCATTAAGGGTATGTTTGTTATGTAGATACAAGTTGTGTACATGTGTTATTTTTGTGGGCATTTGTACCAGGTTTTTGTTGTAAAAATAATTTTACATCTTAATAAACACGTGAAACAAGTCATAACATGTGTCAGTAATAAATTGACAAGTTTTTAAATGTCTGTAGACCATCTGTGGCTTAGAAAGAAAATTCATTATCTATGTTATCATTCCAAGCAATTTTGCCTTCCTTCCTATTCAATAGTTGCATGAAAATACAGAGGTATCCCAACTGATATATTTTTGATTCAGAATTAAAAAGACTTAAGTGGAGGGTATTAGATGACATGCCAATAGCACTCATTTACACTAAAGGAAGTTTTAAATTGACGGATCCTGGGCTGGAGTTCTCGAAAATACTTAAGTAAAGCTAGGACTTAAATCAGATTCCTAGCCAATTACACTGTTCGGATTAAGTGACTTAGGCCTAGAATGAGAGGAAGGTATTTAAAGAAGTGGAGCCCTGAGCTTCCTGTGCTGGTTGTTGTGTGTTGGTTATTTTCAGACGATGCTGCATATGTTGCACTCATAAATGTATTTATATTGTATTTCGAATGAATAAAATATTTTAAACACACTGCTGCTTGCATCTTGTTCGTTATAGATTGTGTCATACACACCGCCATTCTGTTAAGGAATAGTAAACTGACCTTGTGATGACGCTTGTCACTCGAACAGAGGTTGTTGAATTATTTCCACTTATTTTTAATAAGTTAGAGAAAACTATTTCCAACAAAACGTTCTTGGCACTGTGATGAAAACATTTAAGTTTCAACAAGAAAGCCTACTAGGAAAGCAGAAAGCCCTGCTGCCGGCAAATTCTCTTATGTGACATCCAGATAATTACCATGGATAGGTCTCCTACCACTCAAAATCTAAGTGACCTTGACTTGGGCCTTTCAAAGTCCAATCTAAAGGTGTAGTTGGATTCACCATACATTTGTATATGATTTCCTAGTAGTGTATGCAGTAGTCCCTGTCTTAGTGGCCACTCACTACAGAGGCCACCCCCTCTAATGTGCCTACAAATCTATGCCACTACTACTGTAAATGCATTCTCCCTCTCACGAAAGACCACTTCTCTAATGTGGGCATATTTTTTTCTTAAATAGGGTGGACTTATTAGAAGGGAACCACTGTCTAGTAACATATGGCCCAACTCAGCTCCTTTACAACACAGAAGCCTTCAAAATCAGTGTCTTTAAGGACTGCCCATATAGGACTTCCTGTGTCTAATATCTATAGTTAATATCAATCTTAGTAGTAACATATGGTCTACAGCTTCTTTACGATATTGACCTTGCAATCTGAGTGACCTTGAAATTGACCTTTCAAGGTCACTCGGTCAAATGTGATTGTATAGTTAAACTACCGATATAGGATTTCCAACTTCTTTTTAAGAGTAACATATGGCTTAACTTGTAACAAAATATAAGCCTGCAAAATATGACCTCGACTTTGACCTTTGAAGGTTAATCAAGGTCAAATGTGATAGAGCCATTGGACTCCTGGTATATGATTCCCTGTAAGTGTTTAAGTGTAGCATGTCCTAAATCTCCTTTACATAAAAGTCTTCAAAACCGGAGTTGTGAGCCTGAATTTTGACCTTGATAACGGTGCAGTTAGACTCTCCATATACAACTTACTACTAGTGTATAATTGTAACTATATATCCATGTTGCATGATCTAGCTGTCACAGTCACTAGAAATTTGGTCTCCTATATCTTAGCATTAGGCCAAAATTTTGGCCCCCGTTTATGTTGGGGCAATCTTTTACAAAATTTAACCATTTCTTCTCTGGGTCAGAGGGTCAAGGCTCCCACCAAAACTAAAGTTGATTGGTTAAATACTTTTTGCGAGATTTGGTCACAGACAAACACACACACGCAGTCTAAGCATCACAAGAGACCCCACCCAGCAGAGCTGGCGGGGTTTAATAACATAATGCTAGTACTTATCTGGCTTTTGCAAGGTGATTTTATTCGGACAAATTACGTTCAAAATACCATGGTATATCTTCCCCTCGACCACTCACACAGGATAGTTCCTGCAATTAATTTGTCTTCACCTACCGGTATTTGGAAGAATGTAGACAAACAAAAGACCAATATTTGCATATTTTTACAGATCGGGTATGTTTCGAGTTTGGTGTATACACTGCAACAATTAGAAACAAAATACCAAGTCCCAATAACCGTATATGTCCTACTACAGGTGCATGCCCTTCCAGAAGAATCCACTCCTTCCTACAAATACTTCCATAATATCGTTTCAAGGCCACGGTGGACACAGAAAATGGTCTCACACAGTCCCAAAAGAAAGCTCACTGGGACTACCCCCCTGCCCTTATAAAGTGTGGTAATTCCAAGTGCAGTAGTCCCTGGATTTTAAGACTGCTCTTTCAGCCCGACAAATGGGTTTTAAACTGAAGGTGGTCTAATAAGTGAGGGATATTTATATTGAAAATATTGTGTTGCCACTGATTGGCAATTTTAAAATACAGGCAAGTCTTAAAATTGATGGGTCCTAAATCATGGGGACACTGTACATGTACCTAATGCTTGTCAATAATGCCCAGGTTGAAGATCAATCAAAGACCACAAATTTATACATGCACTTCTAGAGAAATGCATACCTTCAAATGCGTCCTTTGGCCTGTATTAATTAGTGCCCTGCATCTTTATTAGGACATACACGGTACTACCAGTACACTCCATAAAGCATGATGACCCCTATATAAGATACATTCTTGAGACAAAGTTTCTTCTTTCACCATAAATGCATGTTCGCCTTATACATGCACATCTTTACTCATCAGACTGGATTTTGCAATATGCGAGAGACACTGAAGCTTTTTAAGGCTTATTGTGCACAGACGATCACACCACACAAACGAATAAATGGAATTCTTCTTCCCTTTTCTGGACACATCGGAAAGCTGAGTTCAGGAATAGAATGTGATCACAGATGACTTTTTTTATAATACACGAATATTTGCGGACACTCACAGACAGTCAATATAAAGAAGCAAAATGGATATACAAGTAACTCGTGCCAAAACAAACTGAAGCAATCGAAGCATAGCATCAGGAATTTTTAAATAACCTCCATTAACCTAAAGGTCAAGCAGAGCTAACAAATAAAAAAGCTTAGCCACCTGGGATACACATCATTGTTTACTCGCACATGCTTCACTGTAGATCAAAAGTTTCCTCTGGAGTCTTGAGGATCATTTATTGACTGATTATATAGCACAGACAAAAGTGGTTGCTGTTAGTTTGAACCCATTTCAAACGACATGGGCTTTTTCACCGTAGGCTACCCAGAATAAATGATAGTACCGTTTAAGATTCTGACAAGCACGAATAATTTATACTGGACACATACCAGTAATGAAAATCCAGGCAAACATAACCACGTTACAAGATCTGGCACAATGCCAATTCCAATTAGAAGTTCTAGTAATGACTTCCATAAAATTGTGGCAAACTGCTTCTCAAGCTATGTTCTACTCTGACTCTCACAGCCATTCCTTTTATTGGTTTAAATGTATAGCATATGTTGTTAAAGATTTGGCAAGTTGCACAATTTGGTTTGCCTTATAGCTCTAATGCAAAAATTGTTATTTCTCTTTAGCATTATCCATGCACGATGCCTGAAACCATGCGCATGCAGCTGTATTTGCAGCCCAAATCTAGTCTCTGTAGATTAGGCCATGATTGATACAAAGTTACAAACTTAAAAACACCTGGTACTACATGTGCTATATTATTTGCATAAACAGTGCATTAAGCTCTCATTTTTTCCGGGTCATATTCTGTAAATGCTGAATATGCTAATCTGTTCTGGAATATAGTATAAGGAAGTTTCCATCAGAAAGAACATATATTATTTAAAACACATTTTTTTTCTGCAACTCATACGATGCTACACGATAAGTAAGTGTTCCAAAATAATATGGACCTGTCACGCACTTCTACCAACCAACCATATTCTCCTGCAGTTGTTGATATCCCGACAATACCACAAATAAATGTAAACTAATAAATTGCTCATTCTAAACTCTTGAAAATTAACTCCAGCACAGCAGAATAAGGAAAATAGATCCGCATAGGAACTTAAAGATATATAGTTTTACATACATAACCTTTCTGTATATATATATATATATATGTTACAGAAATGTTAAAGGAATAAACAACCTGATTTATTCAATATATTACCCATCCTAAAGGCATTTCCACCACAGCCAACCCCCAAAACAGCCTGAACTCGTGACGGCTGCTTCAGTCAATGGACAAATATTTTTGACCATTTTTGATACAAGCACTTTTGAGTTGGTGTTACAAAGACAACGGCGCTCTAGAACATGTAGAATGCTTATCACCATTACCACAACATGTAATTGCAATATCCATGTCTCTAAACAAACCCCCATTTCACATGGCTTTGCTCTGTCACACATTATGGAGGAATATGTAGAAACTATGATAAGAAAGTTACAGTTACACGTAAACAAGCAAATAATCAGTATACAGTGAAACTTGTCTTGAGAGACCACTGCCATGAGACGCCACCTCTCTTGAGGGACCACATAGTCCAGGCAGAAGGGCCTACATCTCACTGCAACTGAATCTGTCACCAAAGACTACCCGTTTTGAGAGACCATATTTTCTTGGCCAACGGGGCAGTCTTTCCAGGCATGTTCTACTCTACTTGGAATGACTGCAGAGCCATATTCGTAATATATCTGAAGTCCGCTAGTGATCTGAAACAAGAGCATCGCTGCCACACTGAAGGTTTTAAGTGAAGCACAGAGCATTTTCAGACTTAAGAATTTTCTGGAATATTCCCCTGGATTATTATTTCACAGCAAGGAGATGACCGACAGTACCACCATTATAGTCGCTGAGAACGGAATATTACAAAGCATTGCACGGAGTATAAAAATATGGCAAACGAAGTAGCAAAAGTATCTTTGTACAAAAGCTAACATACAATACCTTAAGTATAAGCACCAGTAGCATTAGTTTGCAAATTACGACAGGCCCCAAAGGCACCTACAGCCATAAATATTCTATACACTGTACTGTAATTTGAAAGGTTTAGTGTCAACTTAGCATACATAATCACTGAAATAAGAATTTTGAAAAGGATATTAATCCACCCCGCCCTAGCGTATGACACACCTTACTAAATCGGCGACAGAGTTACAGAAAATTAAAAAGTTTAAAATATATTTAAGACCATCAAAATCATATAATCACGAAACTGGGATGCGAGAAGCAGCCAACAAAGCAAAGGTCCTTTGGACAATATTAATACCTGATTACCTGAAACAACTAATTACAATGCTGATGCAAATTACAATCTTGTCGAAATGTAATTTATTAAGATTTGTAAAACATACAGTGTACCAAAACTACATCAATTACGGTAACTGACATTTGACATTGACATACATGTACTTCCCAATTTGATAAACCTGGACCTTAATAGTGTAATGAAAATAAATTTCTATAATCATTGTCTGTGGTAAGATAATATGTAGCAAAATAAAACTTTGTATTTTACAACAAACAGAATCTTTAATTCTCATTTCATGGATAACGGCTACTACAATACTGGGCACAGCAATGCCATGGCTTTTTGCCTGTAACCAGAAGTAACGAAAATTCCTTCTACTCTGTCAACTGAAAGCCCTAACACGGTGGAACCTCACCCTAAGACTACCCCAGAAATACATCCACGTAATGGACGTAAAGCTGCATACTAGTGCTACATTGTTCCAGAACCATTACCGCCTCAGAATTATTATGTCCAATTTTGTCTTAACAGCAGGTTAACACTAGGGTTCCACTGTAGATATTACATTATGCCATGTGTCTAACACAATTATGAGTTTTCAAGTGTTAAATGACATACAACCCAGAAAAGAATGTGGTTGTGGATGCTTTGTGCTGTGGGACATCAGGACTCGACAGTGAATGGCGTTACTTGGAACATGAAACAGTGGTTGCAGATTCGTACCGGCTTGGTATGACCATAATGTGGCAATGGCATGCTATTGGAGGAACAACGACCGCAGAAAATCTGAAATTAAGGGATATACAATGTAATTTATTAAGATTTGGAAAGCATACAGTGTACCAAAAACATATCAATTACGGTATCTGACATTTGATATTGACATACATGTACATCCCAATTTGATAAACCTGGACCTCAATGGTGTAATGAAAATAAACTTCTATAATCAATGTCTGTGATAAGATGATATGCAGCAAAATAGTCAGAACCTAACCACAAAGAATGTGGTTAGGTTCTGACACTAGTGGAGATAAGATATAAATTTAAACCCAACAGAGAAATTCACGGCATACATATCTCGTATGTGGTTTCTGAGACATATACGGCCCAGGAAGTGTTCTTTCTGATACAGCAACAAAACATTCAGTTTCGGGGCAATTTTTTACATGACATAGGACATCTAACATTTAAGCAGGTGATTACTTTGCAATGTGTGTGGTCTCTTATAGCGTTACTGAGTTGTAACTCTTTTGGTAAACTCTCAAAATTGTAGGATTAAAAACAGCTAGAACTGAACAACAATCAGGAATAAAATCCACTTTTATTACATACAAGTTACTTTAGCTGAGCCAGGATACTTATAATTCTAAAGGGCTGATAGAGACTAAGAATGCGCCTTAAGCATTGGACCGTCTTACCTTTCCACAGTTTCGGCAATGATGTCGTCTGCGTACGAATGTGAAAAGCACTTTACACGAGGTACAATGAGGAGCATCCTCATCAGGTACCCACTGGGGAGGATCTGGTGAGGAAAAGTGAGGAATGGAATGCTAGACAATATCCTAATTCACTGACACTGTGCACCATCATTTGTGGCAAAGTCGAAATTAAAGTCACTTTCCAGCAGTACCAAAACTGCATTTGTAATGTTTAGTAGTCTCTGAAATACGGCCAAATCACAATTGAAACATACATTGGTCCTTCTCTTAAAGGACGCTCCCTACGAAGGGCACTCCTCTAGAAAGGACACAAATTCCCGGCAGCAAGTACCATGAATGCATGTAATGCTGCCTCTCACCAAAGGATATTTCTTTGTGTGTCCCTAATAGCAAATAGAGGGGGACTACCATATCTATAATAGTCCCACCATGTGTGGTCTTAATTCTAAGGGTACATAGAACATGACAATGAAGATTGTCCAGACAGTCTTATGCTATTGAATTAGGGAGCCCAAACGGATTTAAATCATGTTTATGTAAAAGCAAACAGAACCACTTGAACTCCTATTTTACATTTGTTGTAACTGGTTGATTGGACATTTCTACACTAAACGTCAGAGGTAGAAATTTCAACTACCTGTAGTAATCTCTGATCCCTGTGTTTCGTTCCTGCTATGTGTGGGGCTAGGAATGACCTCTTCAGCTTCCTCCACTGATGCGTCATCACCATCACAGGCTCTCCCTCCATTTTCCTCCACCTGTATCCCAGCATCCTCAAGTGATTCCGACTCTGAAGAATCTCCCTCGCACTCCTCGGACTGTATGCTGGCGTTCTCGCCCATGTCTGAAGAAGCATCGTGCGAGTTGGAAGAGTAGCACTCAAACACCGATTTGAGAATATGTCGGAGGTCGCTTGCATAGTTTGTCTGCAATTGGTCGGCTACACCTGCAACATAAATTGTGGTTATTCAAACAGTGGGTACGACATTGTACAGGTTGTCTAAGTTGTCAAGTTGTACAAGGGTGTCTAAGTAAAATCATTTACATGCATTGGACATAAAACTGGATTTATTCCCAAAACATTACAAGCATAAATGCACTCATGTGGATTGCAGACAGAAAAGAAAATAGGCTGGCTTACTTCGCATTCTTCACACAAGTATAACTACCTAAGTCATAGGCTAAATTGCAGAATCAATCCACAGAAATCATACTTTTCACTTCTGACACCAACAAAGACATTTCCCCATGTTCCCCAGAAGTACAGATACAAGTAATATTTACACAAATCATATCCAAGTGACTTGCCTTGATTTGAAGACATGTGATATCGGTATTTGACCAGTGAATTAAACTGCCTTATTTAAGCCTTCTATGTAATTTGCATGCTTTCTTTATTCATTTATCATGTGTTTATAAACAAGGTAGCCCCAAGTGTATGTACAAGGATTCAAGGAATCACTTCGTACCAGAGACACAGACAAAGAGTCGGTGTATAAGGTCACTGCTGCTTTTGAAGCGGGCCCGTGCCTCTTCTCTGGCAGCAATTTCAGCTGCCTGGATCGCCAAGGCGATTTCTTCATCATCATTGCATTCAGAGGTATAGGAGCTTGTATCACTACTGGCATAGCTGAAAATGGAACACAGATATATACACATGATACATACATTTATGTACTGTGCAGTTTCACAATGGCTTGATTTCAGTCTGCAAATTATTCTGAGATTTCAACTTGAGTTTAATTTTATACCGTTGTCCTGTTTGTACTACATACCTTTGCACATGGTATCTTGAAATATATGAAAGAAACATGCCATGTGGGCATAATACCAGATTTTAATATATTTAAGGCGAGATTTTTTTTTTGCATTAACCGGATTAAGGACACACTCCATTCCACACTTCTGCGTTATATAATGCTAACCCACAGCAGCATGTGATGATAATTTGTTGTGAACTTATTACCATGATTACATGAACAAGAAACAGGTTTAGAAATCTCACCAACGACCCCAACCAGTGAACACACTAGGTTGCTACATTTTTCATTGTAAAGGAAGCTCCTGTGTTTTAAACTTTCGCTCAATTTTTCCATGCAGATAACACATGTAACATGGATAATTCTAGCACGTTTGGGTTAACTTGGGTAGTGATATTTGTTATTGTTTTACTTATGTCAAAGTCTTATCTCAACTATGGAGTGAGTACCTACAACAATGACCAGCCATGCAACCTTTAACTCCGGGACAATATCGCTAGTACGTGTAATTCTAACACATAATCTCAGATATATGCTCTATCATTAAGTGGCTGTAACATTTTGGTCAATGTCTGAGGTCTTGTTCAGTTAAGGATTCCTACCTAGCCCTATCCCAATCAGCGTCTTGCCCTTTATGTGGACAGGTGTGGACAGTCACTGCCTGACTCTCCCTCGACGCACTTTCCAGGTATCGCACGGAATGGATACAAGCTTCCCCGGCCGGCCTGCTAGGATTCAGAGCTTGGCGCTTCCTCCTGCGTGTGCGTCCACCGTTTTCCGGGTTTGATGCTGATTTCGCCTGTGCCGATCTCCGCCCTTTCACTTTGGGTCTCCCATAACATGTGTGGTAATTTTTCGCCTGCGTCGAGTCCTTTGGCGTCTGTTTCTCCAAAGCTTCAACGTCTGCTTTTTCTACTTCACCCAGAGATCCCGGTTGTTTCTGACAGAGCTGGCAAATTGAGGATGGATCCATGGATTTCTTCTTGCCATCGTAGGATTTGCTACAACAATCACAACTAGCACTACCAGTATCACAGGAATTTGAGCTTTCGGGGCTTTCATGTACAGTTTTGGGGTTTGCATCATTGTTATTGCGCACGTGGCATCCACATGGACAGCCGGTTGCTTTCTCCGCAGTCGTTCTGTTTGGCAAAGGTGCTGGTACACCTTGAAAGGTGGGATCTGTTATAAATAGCTCATTCAATGTCCCAGTCACATAGGCTATCTGCGGAGATTTTTGATTTGCATCAACATCAATATGGCGACTTGTATTTTGCTCTGGGCTGCTTTGGCCAGTGCTGGTATAAATAATCCGGATGCCATTTTCCGTGTTTTCCGGCTCATCTTCACTTTTGGAGGATGAGCAAGATGGTTCTTGCTCCTCTCCAGGTATCGAAGAGCTAGAGCAAACCTGAAGGTCCAGAGATGGCTCCTCGGTTTGAACAGGGCTTTCACAGCTCTCTTGATGGCAGGCTGCGGCAGGCGAGGAATGACTGACAGCTGCGTCCACAGTGTGGGAGGGGCCTGTGCTGGTATTTAGAGGCAAATGGAAAGTAAACTCCTGGCTTCCAGCACTCTGTGTGTACGCCACGCGTTTGAAATCCCCATCAAAATTTGTATTATGGATTAATTCCAGACTAGACGTGTATTCTCTGGCGATGCAAACTGAATAACGGTGACGTCCCGTTGGAGCTGTTACCGTTTCCTTGGAAACCTCCGGCCAGGAAAGGCTCTGTCGCAGTCGTCTCGTGTTGGTTTGGTGTTGTGCACCCTGAGAAATCCCAGAAGCATGGTCTGGCTCCGCACCTTCATCTGGATTTTCGCGACCCTGCTCCTGAATGTCTGCATCCTGCATAAACTGCCGCACTTCACTGTCAGTTGGTGGTAAACATGGCGATCTATCTTCTGCTGAGCCCGTAGCTTCACAGTTCTCACAGGCATCTGCGGACCTTGCTGATTCTGACTGCCCAGGCACTATGGTAACAGTAGACGGAGAATGACTCATTATTCCACGATCTTCTATATCCAAATGAGCGCCATGTGCTTTATCAAGACGACCAACCTCGATGGCAAGGTCGTCGATGTTGTCAGCTAATCCCATGACAGAGAGATTTAGCTGGTTAAGCTGCTCTTCTAACGTGGCATCAGACAACACAACCGGCTCATCCATACTGCACAGGGCCTTCTCCAGCAGCCACAGCTCTTGACGGCTCAGAGTCCACAACAATTCCCTGAAAGAGTAACATTACACTCTCTTGTAGAGTTATTGAACCTTATTATATGCGCAGATGTTTTTATATACACATGTATAGGTTACATATAAAGATATGTGCACAAAAAACAGATTTTTGACCCCTTGGCTTGTCATCAGATTTAGTTATCACTACATGTACTAGCCATAGCAGATAACACCTACGGGTAAACTACATCTGCACACAAATAAATCTGTTAGATTCATATCCAAATGAAACACACCATCATTTTATTTCTTTTGCTAATAAAATTAATTCATAGGAATTTGAGCATCATCACTGGTTTGCTTGAGAAAAGCTTGTTACACATTAATTTCTTTTAGTTATTAACAATGATATATATCCACTGGTTTCCCACCATGCCAGATTAAAGACAGTGAGAACATGCTCCTGCACAGGGACCAACCTGATTTTGTACAGAAGAGTCTGGAACGGACGGAACATCTCTGACATGTTAACAGGATCCTTGTCTGGATTGAGGGGGCCTTCTGGATACACCAGTAATCCACTGAGAGAAATAGATCAACAAAACTTTTCTTAAAGATGCAAACACACTTTCATTGTTACGGTAACTATAGAACTATCGTCTAAAAACAAAAAACATATTTTTCATTTGTGTCATTTGGTCACTACTGGTATGTTAATTAAAATGTGATTAAATTATTAATTAGCATCTGCATCTGAATTAATCAAACAGTGTCACTGAAGTGGTGTTTACCAGAGTACTGTAAACAACTTACAAATTATCCACTATGGCTGTAAGTATAATTTTTTTTCAGACGGTTTTACTCTGCCATGAGCTCCTCAAAGGGGGGCAGCTTTTCAAACTCCTATTTTTTTTAACATTTCATTACTCTCTGGACAAACTATAATAAAACAGTGCACCAGCAAAACGCTATTAGCAACCACTGTCTTCACCCTGTTCAGGTTTATTTCCTGTGCTTCAAACCCCAGCAAATCTGTTCAT
>JAAUYG010136107.1_pt1 | contig 16711 bp, 11 predicted proteins | sample 7278091 | NCBI WGS metagenome assembly JAAUYG01 (sample SAMN14350201, study PRJNA611818) | marine sediment metagenome | isolation source: surface marine sediment (0.6m) | place: French Polynesia: Moorea | collected 2018-08 | reverse complement strand
GATGACAGATGGTGTATTTCTGGATGACAGATGGTGTATTTCTGGATGACAGATGGTGTATTTCTGGATGACAGATGGTGTATTTCTGGATGACAGATGGTGTATTTCTGTTTATGTTGGTTTATATATGTTTAGTGTATTTTTCAGGAGAATCATATACATGTGGTAAACTTAGTAAACAAGAAGGAAATGAATTAAAAGTAAATAATATTCTTTGACGGTTGGATAAACTGACCAGGCAGCATGCTTACAATGTGATGAAAAATGAAAGCCCCAGACTCACTGGATTCGAACCCATGACCAGTCGATCTCAAGAAGAATACCTTACCACTCAGCCAACATACTACTTTCCTTTACCCTTTATGATGGAAGAAAAATTGCGTACAGTGTAGATGAGGATATATTCTGATGGGCAACACTGTACATTAGTTTGGGGCTGATGTAGAAAGGACTATACCGGAAAAACATGTATCTCGAATGGTTATGAATATGGTACTGAGTCGGCATTGGAGTATGCCATACAGTAGAACCTGTCTTGGAAGACTGCCCCACATGGCCATGAAAATGTGGTCTCTCAAGACAGATGGTCTTTCCTTTATTATGGAAGAGGACATGGTCTCTAAAGACAGGTGATCTTTGGTAATGGGTTCAGTTGCATTGAAATGTTGGACCTTCTGCCAGGAATATATGGTCCTGCAAGACAGGTGGTCTCTCATGGCAGTGGTCTCTTCACTGCACTGGATTTATATATGGCTCTCATACCACAATTTTACATTGGTACCGTGTATTTGTGTGTATTTGTGTGTATGTGTGTCTATCAGATCTTTGTATGTGCTAGCAAGTCTCTGTATGACTCCAATATGTACAGAATAATGACGGTCTGCCGTAACACTTATGTTAGCGCCCCCTGGCTGTGAGGAAGGTGATTACAGCTCATTCCATATCTATTGGACATTCCTTATTGATATATAATCAGCAGGTGCTTGTTTCCGGCAAATTCTCATCGTAAAACATTCGCACGATCCATGTTTACCCATGTGGAACTCATAATATGTCTTGCTTTATGGATGTTATTGCAGCAGGACTCGCGGAGTGCTGCCGAAGTGGGGGTCCTGATTAGAACTGATGTTGCCAAAGCATATATTTCGGCAGCTCGGGTGTCTGGGTTTTGGTTCCAGAGGCCACCAGAAGGCTTCCGGCATCAGTGTTTACACACGCTTCAATATTTATGCTGCATTCCCTGGTACGAATCACTTCCAAGCCATTCAGGACCCTGTAACAATGACGCTTTTATTGTGATTCATCATTTTGTGCCCTAATTAGACCACGGGACCGGTATCGAGACAGCCAGACACACATACCGCCATTAGGGGTATGCCGATATAAAACATCGCCTTTGCGAAGGGAATAAATAATTAAGGGTTATTCCAATTTCCTGTCATGTTCTATTTCTAGGAACGGAAACATGGCATGTCACCAGCCGTCGTTCTGGACACCATCCCCTTCACCAGCAACTGTTATGTGTAAATAAATATTCATTTTGGCCGTCCTCCGTGATTGGCCAAAGCAAAGCAGCCATCGGGGGAAGCTGCGTGATGTCACTTAGGGAATCAATTAGAAGGGATTCAGCTTCGAGAGTTGCCGGGGCAGCTTGTTGTTGCTAACTTAGTTACCATGGTTACTGGTACCGGTCATTGTACTATTTAAGATCCAGCGAAGGTAAATGTCACACGATAGTGTGTCTATATAGGTGTATAACACTTGACAAGGTCATTAATGGTACAGTTAATACCCTCTGAAAATACCAGGCTGCAGTGTCCTGAAATCTCTTCTTAACGCCAAAACTGCATGATCTGAAGCATGGAAAAGACATGCTTACCAAGGTATATACAATTAGTGTAATTTAAGTGCACTTTAATTTCATGAAGTTTCGAAGGGACTTATGCATGTTATAGATTTAGGTTTGCCCTTTGCTTTACAAGCCGTCTTGGTACTTTATCAGCTATCATAATATAATACAGTTTTCAAATAATTAGCTGAATGTGCAGCTTCAAGCAGATTCTTAACATGCTTCATCTGATGATCGCTGATCGAGTCCCAAGCCTTCAGACTTTGACCCATGTTGACCTTAGTGAGGTACTTAGAGATTGTATAAGAATATTTTAAAATTTAAAATTTTATTACCTCAGCATGATCAACAAGCAACTGAAGACCGGGTTTCTTGGCAAGTCTTAAGTCCACTTGTGATGGATAGGTCAAGTTGTTGCCAAGATTATATAATGAAATTTAAGGGTTTTTTTTCCAAACCTAAGATCTTTCTAGGACACTGGCCCGGAGCCAGGATCGACCTTTGAACGTATTAAACCCGTAACCAATGCCATAATCGGCAATTCCCATGTTTAAAGCTTATCTGGCAGGCACAGCAGCCATAACCAGGAAGAGTCTTTGAAGGCTACCTGTCCCCTAGTTCATTGCATCAAGGACGATGTACAAAAGAGGCACCGATGGCATTCCATTTGTTCGCAGGTGTCCACACCCTATAGGGGTTCGGCGTGGGATGTGCCTGTTATAAGCCCAACATATGAAACACGTCAGATAATTGAAGGCAGTGTCGGCTTTTGCAGCAGAACACCTGCGCCTCGGACTTTCCAGGGAAGGAGATAAGGAACTCGGGTGTGTGCAGGATGTCGGCCAGAAGGTGTCAGATTGGCACCGGCATGTAATAGTCTAGTTTTGTGCAGGCAGTAATCTGTCAAGACAGAAATGACAGAAAGGAAATGTCAAGTTATTTGGTTGGGGCAGAAGGTTTGAATGAGAGAGAGATCTGAGGCCAGGCAGTACAGTGCTTTAGTGGTGGTAGTTGGGTGTGGGTGAATCGACTGTGACAAACCATAAATTGTTGTTAACATGGTTAATTATATGTATCCTGTTTTCTGTCATTTTATTTTAATTGTTTCAGAAATAGTAAAAATTAAGAAGAGTTGTTCCACGTGCCAAATAATTTTGTCCCAAGTTAAAGAGGTGTCCTTTGCTGAGGGGATGGCAGCAGATACATGCATGGTACTGATGGTACTTGCTGGCAGGATTTGTGTCATGTATGTGCTCTTCAGAAAGAGGTTGTGTCACCCCTAGTATGAGATTGAGTGCTGTAGTGACTGCAGTTAGAAAATTATATGAAGATCAAGGTGACGTGCTATCAAAGTACACCTTTGTGTAAACTCAGAGCAGAAAATTGAACTGCGTTGTAAGATTACTGAAAAGCAGTTCCCATGGAAAAATTACTGATTTTAAAGGTATATCTCAAGAAGAGTCACCAGTCCTTGTTTGCCGTATCTCCAATCTACTGGTACATATATGAACTCTCCTACAGCAGCTCGCAGCTGGAGAAGAGCTACCTCCATTTCCTTCCAGCACTTGACCTCAGTATCGTCGATCACTGATGTGTGTGTCTGGTTTGAGACTTCGGCAGGTTATTTCACACCTACGTGATTTAAGCTCCAACCTGTGGTGTGGTGTGCCCGGAAAGCACTAAACGCCGGCTGGTGAACTCGTGCCATTAGCTCATTTCGGTACAACACTGGCCCATACTTCAAGGTAGTACCGGTACAATTCCCACAGAATTTCCTTGAGATCCCACCTGGCCTTAATCCGCCTTGTCTTCAACCAGAGATTACATCTGTTCAAGAGCACGTTCTGAGAGTGATAGAGCTGCTATGGTATTCGCAATTTGTGCTGTACGTACGTACGTGGTGGCATCTGTTAAGATCTTATAGCGGAAGCTCGGGACGATGGACTTCCCGTCCATCCCTCCGTCCCGGATCTCGCATTGTAGTGCCAGAGTGGGTTACTACAAGGAACACTTTGCAGCTAAGTGGTGGTTGTTGGGAAATACCAGGAGACCAGCAGAGAAATCCAAGACTGAACATCATTAATTCTTTGCTTTGCTGATAATCTTAAAAGGGAATTATAATGATAGTGGGTAGAGGTGGTCGAAGGTACTACATGTAGTAGAGGAATAGGGATGCCATATACTACCTCTAGATCAAGCTCCCATACCAGTACATGTACCTTTCCCTATGTAGTCCTGTTATTAATACATGCAGTCAGAAAATTAATTGTTGAGTGCCCATAATATGACTATTTCTGTTAAAAAAAAAGTGAAAAGGCAAAATCCTTTCTGAGTTTGATGATGCTTTGAGAAACATGGAATCAGAAGTTCTGTTCTTTTGGCTGCTTTGCTGAGATCCAAGTTTTTGTGTCGTGTCAGTCCTGTTATCAGTAAGCCGAGGAAATCAATTGGTGTGGCCTAGAGCTAGCTCATCATCATCTTGGGCTGATAGGCAGGGTCTGAGGGGGGAAGGGAGGTGCTACATTTGTCTTAATCAGCCTGGCACACATCGGGGGCAGGTTTCGAGAAAAATCTTAATAATAAAACCAAAAAATATCTTAAAAAGCTATGCTTTTGCATTGTAAAAAAAAAGAACTGTAATACATTTGTAATGGTAATCTTTTGTGTAAAGAAATACACAGAGAAAAGTTGATGGTTGCCAAGGTGATTTGGGATCTTAAGTTCTTTTCTATATAGGTAAGACTATTCCGGTAGATGTCCCTGGTAGTAGGGAAGGAACCTGGAACTGAAAGGCCCAACAGAACCGCAGAAAGAGTATAAGCACGTGTAAGAATGATTCAAACATTTTGTACAGGCTGCTTCATTTTCCCAGTTCACGTTTTTGCCTCTCAGAGCAGCCAAAGTGCCCTGTTGGCATGGTTGGGTCACACTGGGTGGAGTTAACAACTTTCTTGAGCATGTTCAGAACCATGCATTGTTCATTTCTTACAAAATTTTTTTTTGAGCTTATGTTAGTTCTGGTGTTTGTTTTATTCATGTAATTTGAATGTTATTCCAACCGTTGAAGCTGAAATATAAACATTTTATGCAAACATTTGAGTACAAACATTTGAGTACGGAAAAATTCCTGTACTGATATATATTTTGACTGTTAAAACAGACTGATCTAGCAGAAAAGTTGGACCAATGATAATCATCTGTCTATTCTTTATGTTTTTACCTTTCTTCATTTGAAGATTTAGTTAATAATGTAGTCGAACTTTCTACATATATTTATGCAACAGAATCTAAGGTCATAGCAATAACAGAAACAATATGATAAATGTAAAAGTAGTAGAAACAAATGTACATGTATGTATATGAAAATCTATGTGGTGCAGTAGAAATGCTATTTGTGTGTAAGCATGGCTATCTCTTTGTACCTTTCAGAGGGATTGTCCAAACGGTCAATTAACACGGAAGAAATTTCTGGAAGTCTACTCCGGCTTCTTTCCGGCTGGCAATGCCGAAAACTTCTGTGAGCATGTATTCCGGACATTTGACTCGGACAACAGTGGCAAGATAGACTTTAAAGAATTCCTATTGGCTATCAATATCACATCGGCAGGCAAACCCGAGCAGAAATTGGAGTGGGCATTCCAGATGTATGATGTAAACGGAGATGGCACCATTGAACCGAAAGAAATGCAGGAGATCATTGGTGTAAGTATACACTTATATACATGTACATACATATCTACATATATTTGCATATTGCTTTACATACATTTGCATACACATTTGTATTTTATGGGGGATTTATGTACACATTAATTTTATTTTCACAAGTATTTTGGATACACATTCACATAGGATGTAATCAGTACATATTTATGTACATATATATACATTTTCTAACGAATTTTACATAGAATAATATTATGTTCAGATATACTTTTATATGCACAATTACATATATGGGACATTTTACATGCAAATCATGTATATTTTGCATATAAATTTACATATCCATATACATATTTCAAATACACGATTTTTGTTGCACAAACTGTCAGTGGATTTTGCTGACACATCGACACCATTAAACTGTTACGCTTAGTGCTTCAGTAATGTTATGCCAATGGAAGCGCAGCAGTTTAACCTCGTAGCTAGAATAGTGATTAAATATATACTGCTATGACGCAGAAATGATTCGAGCATAAACCAAGTAATAAAACAATTATTGGAAGAAAATATCAATCTTTACACAAATTGGGAAAACAACGAATGCCAGAAAAAAAATTGATTTCTTTGACACGGTTTCCAATTTCTCTGCTCTGGACACAATATTCTGAACACATTCACGTTGAATGGCAGGTTTCAATATCAGGTTTCCGAACCCTTTCATAAGTTCAAGAGGATGCCTCTGAGGCCTACCGTGACCGCATGATTGGCTGCTGCCTCGCCAAAAAACCCCACGGGCCATCATTCCTGAAATAATCTTAAGCTTATGAAAGGACTTAAGTTTATTGATATTTTTTGACAGCCATTGTCTTCTCCATGCATAAGATCAGTTCAGGATTACAGATTTTTTCAGAAGCACCCCCCCAGACAGGCTAGTGGAAGAGTAAATTTACTTCAAGACACCTTAAGAGCACTGTTCTATCCCCGGTGCTCGCGTAATTGCTTTAGGCCGTTGTCAGCATGCCTGACAGATGAAAAAAATTGCTCTCTTTAGCTTGGAGATTAGCCATGCTGAGACTGGTTCGGAGGCCAGTTAGCGTCGGTCGGTCCTGTGTATGGGTGTGTGTGTGTCTATGTGCCCCGGTCCTTATAGGGTTCTCTCCCAGCGCTACTTCCCTGTCACTGCAAACCTAGCGCAGACGATATCGTCACTTGTCTGAACCCAAACAAAATACGCTGTCGCTATCTGTCCGCGACACTCCCGAAACATCGCCGCCGTTTGACAATCTGATGTGGCAGTTGTTCTGAAACCAGGACTAGGCATGTGTTTTGTGGTTAATTACTTCTCCCCCCCCCCCCCCTCAGTCCCTAAATAAAATTTAAAAAAAAGACAACATAGATTTTATTGTATGCAGTATTACCTATGGTAGCTGGTGAGTGCCACAGCAAACTGATTGATATGCAGTATTTTGTGCGAGTTGCGAAGTGGGTGGGTGAGGGGAGACCTGGGCCACCAGGAACGAAGATCGTCTGTTTCCATACGCGTCGTTTGTCAAATTATGCGGCCTCAACTGCTACTTGAATTATAGGGCTAAATGTGGGATCAGTAGGTATGGACTAGCTGGGGCTTCCCTGACAGGATAAACAGAACTGCTTTGCTAAGTACAGGAGGAGAACATCTACTGTGTTCACTCCTTATGTACCCCGTGCCTTTAAGAAAGCCTATAAATGGTTTGTTTGGGTAAAACAATGTGTCATCAAAGCTGCGGCCTGGGACACTGGTGAAACTTGAAAGGCCTATGCAAAGCATAGTATTATTGTATGCTTATTAGGGCATATGCTTTTAATAGAACAAATATGGTGTTTACTTATTGCTATAGGATAATGCACTGGAGAGAGACGTATCACTCGTAATACCATAAAAAGCCATGAAAGAGGTAGCTGGTCATAACTGGAAGCACCTGAGACATGTACCACATGCATGTATCGTTATTGCTTTCTCGATTCCTTTTTGTGTTCAGTTTAAAAATTGCATTTGACTGGATCATGATTCATGCAGACACAGAATGACCCACTTTTTTCTATATACTTATATGGTACACACAAGAGTAAATTTTTCAGGCCTCAGCAATCACAACCCCAAAATGGTCATTCTATGCACCGAGTCTGTTGAAAATTCAATATTACCGGTAGTTGAATAACATGATTTTTTACCGTAGCGGAGACTGGATATTGGTAGCTTTTCACAAACTTCAGCCATCACTGGTCTTCTTCTGGGTGTTGATGTCAGGCCTTCAGGATGCTTGCCCCCTGGATGCCCTGGGAGGGTCGCTGTGGGATGTTGTCATATATTGCTGGGAGATCGTATGCAATGTCCCTGGTCATCTTTGGTTGGTGTGTTTTATTTCCACTGCTTCCCTGATCTTCCTCTGCCATCAGCACCCCTGAGGGCAGCCATCGATGGCTGAAAGCTCTGGAAAAGCTATCAATATCCAGTCTCAGCTATGGAAAAGCTCCAAAACAATACAGAAAATATGGAAGGTCTGGGTTTTAATAAAATCCCAAGTGTTGACATCAGAACAGCCCCCTCTGGAAAATTTGTTAAGATTTAAAAGTGGCATGAAACAGAATAAGAACCGATAAAGCTAGCACCACTAGGGTGTTTGATTTGTTAATTGTCTCCTTTCTGCCATAGTAACTTCTGTTTATAGAGATGAAAATACACAAATCAATCATTAGATATCTATTGCGCCATTCTACAACTGCGCCCATGCCAGCAAGTTGCACATGTAGCAAGTCAGGGGAAGACCGTATCCATACGGTGTATGGTGCAGTATTATGTACAGTATATCCCTTCTGCTGAATAATTCGATACACCTTTGATAGGGTTCTTTGGTGAGAGATGGACCTTCAAAGGCATTCCTGGCACTGCCAAAATTTGGGTCAACCTCTCTCTTTGTGTCTCTGCTCATGAGTGTGTCCTGCCTCGAGTCAGGAGATCTTTTAGAGAGGGATCCCTGTATTACATGTACTGTGTCACAGTCTGTGTCTTATCTGAATATACATATAGTGCTAATGTCAAGATTATTGGAAATTGAAAGCCTACAATTTGTGTTTGCCCTTGTGCTTGCAGGCTATCTACAACATGGTGGGTGCTTCGGTAAATAGCGAAACGGACGACACCCCCGAGAGACGAACGAAGGACATCTTTGCCAAGATGGACGAGAACCAGGACGGCGTGTTGTCACGGGAGGAGTTCATCAAGGGCTGTATGTCAGATGAATTCCTGTTCCAAATGCTAACGGCGGATCAAGGAGGCTGCGCAGAGATGGAGTAGCACACTATTTAGTAGTTTTTAAATATGGCAAGGACATTTAGGCCTTGCTACCCATACATCATAGAGTAACCCTCAAGGATATATTCAGAGCCAGACCTGCACCTCCGCTTCAGAAAGGCATCATTTTTGGTGTGTGGGCATTCCTGATGCAAGTTGTGTTTTTTTTGACGAGTGCTAATTTAGCAGCTCTGTGGATAGATCATCGGTGTATTCCACTGAAGAAGAAGAAGACATCTGTTGGACAAAGGACTGAATTTCCAACTGGCAGCTGTTTTAGTGAAGCGTCTTATTAGCACACATGATGACATGGGCACCGTAAGAGACCATCTCTGATGAAGCAAAAAGACTCATGTTTAGAGTATATGCTACCACCCCTATGTCAAAAAAAAATAGATGGAACATAGATCGTTTGGAGCTAAACGTAGTGTATTTTGGCCATTGAAATAGCGCTTAAAGGAGACTGTTTACTTGACTCTTGTTTTGACGTCGTTTTGAACTCGGCCCTTGTGTCTCAACGGGAGTGGGTTTTTAGTTTTATTTACTCAAATCCAGTCCACCTTTAAAGGTTTAAAGTATTCTTTTTTTCTCTTCTTTTCTGCTATGGACAGTGGAAATTTTTCTCCTCGACTGATGCGTAATAATCTACGTAATTTATTTAACAAGGCTCTGGTTTTGGTAGCGAACTGTATTGGTTGGGGGATTTTTATACTGAAGATTTGAAAATACGTAGTGTAAAGTTTTCATTGAGCGGATATTCAGCAACTTTTTACAGGTTTTACACTAGATTGTGTTTGGCGTTGAAGTCGCAGTGGTGTTTGTTGCCCTGTTACCGGTGTACAGTCAAGCCTTGGATACCGTAGCTCGTTGACCGTCTATCACTCAGTGACCTGGGTCCAGTTTCTCAAAAAAAATATACTCTTACACCGATCTTAAGCAGGAATATTCCAATGCCCCTCAAGATGGTTAGTTCACTTTATTTTATAGGGTTAAGATTTTTAAGATACAGACCCCTGCTTTTGCCATGTTGTGGTGCAGAAACCTGCTTCATGTCTGTAAACATAATTGTACTGAAAATTAGAAATTTCAGTCAAATTTGATACTAGAGTAACACTAGAGTAGTTACACAGTAGCGGATAAACAAAGTCTTTGCAGCAGATGGCTGCTAGCTTGTTTGATATTAAAAATGGCATGGGATGCAGACAGATCTGCGTCAGTACCATAGTAAAAAGAATAATCCAGCATCAATATCATTTCAATATCATTTCAATATCATTTAACAAGCTAAATTGGGTTTGTGATTATAGCACGCACACCCTCTCCCACTGCCCTCCCCCCCCCCTGAAAAAAAAAAATAAATAAATACATCTCTGTCCAATGCAGAAGTAATATGTAAGAACACAGTAAGGTCTTGACAAACATTTTGGATATTCTTGACCTTTAACCTCTCCTATAACCTTTGTGATTGGAAAGTCTGCATGCAGCAGGCTACTTTGTAGTTGCATACTTTTAAGTACCCCTTTCCTACTCTTTTCATAGCCAAAGGCAAGGCCAGTCACTTTTTAAAAAGTATTAAAAGTATTAGCCAAGGTTTGAGAAGCCTTAGTTACGATCATTGTCGTCATAGTAAGCTGATTTGTCTTAGTATTTTCAAAATCTCCTATAAACCTACATACAAATCTATAATAGCATTTATGGGAATCTTTAGAAAATATTCAGTATTTGAACACCTAAAATCTTCTGTAGCTGTATTTTGTTTCTAATGGGCGCAATTTTCACATCCTATCATATTAGGTAATGCAAGACTTGGGTTGTATGTAGATCTATATGGGGGTTGGATCACCGCTGCCACCATTGGAGATATAAATATCATAATGGAACCCTACATGTTTTGACATCATTACAGTCTGTTTGAGTGTTTAGTGTTGATCTCACCAATGAACATTCTAAGTGCGATTGGTGCAGGCGTTATTAAAGTATGTACTAAAGTCTTCAGTTGAACTCAATAATTAAGCTCTCGTTGTTTGACTTACAAAGTCAAAATTTAAATTTGACCACTTCTAACTTCACTTTTTAAATAAGAAATCGAGTTACATGGATGAAAGCTTGGACTTTGTAATGCTTCTAGCTTTTCAGTCGTAGGTTATTTTGTTTAGCTTACTTTATTTTTAATTTAATCTGGTGCATTCAGAGTGTGAGTTAGGTTCTTCAGTCCATATTGATTTCTTTACAAACTTGCTACACATTTATTTATTGTGTCCTGTAACCATGCGGTATTCTTGCAGTAATCTTTTTTGAGTTTTTTTTCACAGCCTTCGGTTTTTTGATTTATGGCAAAAACAAAAGCAAAAAAGATCTTCAGGAGTCAAAATCATGCACACAGATTGTAATGTGAAAAAAAAATGCAAGAAATGGCTGTGCGGAATTAGGAGCTTGTAAACTAGACCGTTATAACATGATTTGCACCGGTAGGCTATGTGTATTTCATAATAAATTGCTGTGTACCATATTCCATTATGTACACAGTGGCTTCAGAAAGCCTTAAATGTTCGGAAAAATAATCTTTCCACTGGAATCTTCCTTCCAGTTGAACCTTACAAATAATATGTTCACATTGCGAATGCTATTTTATACCGAAATTGCAATTACATGTATATATCTTTTGAACATTACTGCTGAACGATGGTTTGGACACTCCGGCCTTTGGACAGGCCTATAGGACCATATGATACCTGTATTAGAGCATGCAGCTTTGCCATGCTTAATAGTATGAATACAGCGTATATCTTGCACAACATGCCACTGCACGGCACAGCCATTTGCATTCCTAGAGAATATTGAAACACCTTTCTTACAACAGTATCCTGAAAATGAACGATCACGTTACATGTCTGTAGCACCTCTACAAATATGTACCCAGTGGGTGCTAGTACTATATTTTACAACCATAAAGCTTGATATCATCCATGCTTCTAAGACTTAGGCTTTGGCCCTTACTAGTTGGCAATATGCTTTGCCTGTATTTGATAGCTATTTGTCAGATGAGACTGCATTTTCGGTGAACTAAACGCAGAGTGGCTACTGTGCATGCATCAGGCGAAAAACATGCTAAAAGGAAACTGGAATATAAATTTTGTCAGCGTTATTGGGGATTTCCATATACCGGGGTAATAGCAAAAAGAAAACTGGTTATTAAAAACTACTATATATATATATATATAATAAAAATAAAATTACTACTGCTGTATGCATGTAGTTGGTATACAAATTACTGTAATAAGAGATCTTTGCCATAACTCAAATTGTCGATGCTTAATGTGAAAAAAAATAGAGATAATTTATTTATCGGATTCATGTCAAGATTCTGTTTTGTGTTCTTGTGTATCATTCTAGAGGATTATTTATTTTCATTTCCTTATGCAGTTTTACATTTTGTATTTCAAGAATGTATGGGAGTGTGGATCTTTTGCGGGAATTTTTTGACTAATGTGAGTTTGAAACATTAACGCTTTGTATCATGAATTCGCTGTGTTTCTCCCAATGCGCGCTACAGTACACTAGTATTTGTTGATTGTTTGTTTCTTCGTTCTGTTCCAATTTACTTGGCCAGACTTTGTTCTGTTTTGTTATTTACCCAGGCAAGATGTGCATTGATTGACAGAAAGACTCTTTTCTCCCTTAAGATCCTTTCTATGAGAGCAGCAGTGTGTTTTTGTAAAAAGAAGATCTCGGAACAAAAAACAAAGCCATACATTTTCTGTGGAGGATATCTCAAATGCAAGGAATGCAAGTGTTAATTTCCTTTCAGCTTGCAATTCCCAGCGTCCTGTACGGCATTTGACAGTGTGTGTGTACTGTAATATAGATAGATGGTAAACGACCAATGAGTCATTATTTTCGTGCTTTTAAAAGAAATGACTAGTGGTCATTGTTTTTGATGTACATGTATAAGCACAAGCATATAAGCTGACAGCGAAAAATGCCAATCGAATCGCAAATCGTGTTTTCGTGTGTTTGCATGCTTGTGTGTGCGTGTGTAAGAAAGTACAGTACCCATGTTCATCACTTTTACTTTCCTTCTATGTGTACTGTGTATGAAACTTTCCGCATGTGCGGCAGGTTGTGCCGAGCTTGTATCATATTAGACCTAAGAGTAACTCCGTACTTCTAGATTGTAAAGGCTGAGAATTTGTTATGTGTAATGAACAAGGCAGGTTGATCCACCTGTGACTTTTAGCTCAAGATCATATCACGAAATGTTTTTTTTTTCCTGTGTTAGGCTTGTAACCATGGTAACCAACCTTACCTAGCAGCGTGATGTAGATGGCTTGCAATGGATGCATTCTGAATCTAGTCAAATGAATGCTCAGCTGCAACTTAGCAACAGTTTATGTAAGCCCTAGTGTAGCAAGAACAACTGAAGTTGTTTCTTCACAAGTAAAATATTGGTGTACTAAATTTATAGCTACCAACAAAATTGTGAACTGATTTTGAGTGAAATTTGTTTATGGTAAATAAAGTGTCATTACGACTATGGCCCATTGTCACACTGCAGTAAAGCTCTGTGGGTGTTTTAATTTGCATAAAGAATTCCCTTGGTGAAATGCAAATTTTTGGTGAACAAAACATTTAAATGATATGCTGTCAGTGGTGCACACTAGTCTTGTTGTTTTTTTGTTTCCATATATATTGCTGGTATAAATATATATGCCAAACATAAATAAAGTTCATGCTTGACAGAAATGCACTGGGTTTGTTTTACAGTTTGTGTCATCAAACCCTTCAAATTGAAATCCCAATATTTGGGACTACATAGATGGAATGGAGTTCTTGAAAAATACTCTAAAGTCTTTAAGTTTTGACTTAAGTTACCCATCTGAGCAAAGTGATTGGTTAAGAATTTAAGTCTAACTTAGACTTTAAATATTTTTGAGAACTCTTTTTTTTTGTGACCACACTTGGAAGGATTGCCAAGCGAGGCCGGACCGCGAAAATAGTTCCTGGGAAACAGTTCAGTTGGCAGGAGTCACGTGCACGGTGGCAGACAACAACCGTCGAGCCTGTGAAGGAAGCGTGTGTGTGTGTGTGTGTGTGTGTGTTGCCCTGGGTATGAGCATTGTAAGGAAGTAAAAGTTGCATCAATTACAAGGCTGACTGAGCAAGCGAGGTAAATCCGTTGAGGAATAATTCGCGAAAAGCAATGAAAATTCATTTCTGATGAAAACTTAGAACTTGTAAACGAGTGTCTTGCATGCACAAATATCAACTGTTCCGAGTTGCTTAACGGTATGTATTACCACTGTGTGTTGTCAGTAATTATAATTGTTATTTGGAGAGTATACAGAGCCATTTGCAATTACACGCAGGTTCAGTTGCTTATAACTAATACTCAGTCAATTCCTTACTCTGCAGCTTCTCAAGCTGGCTTGTCAAATAGCCATTAATAGCTATTTAACCAGCCAGCTTGAGAAGCTGCCGAGTAAGGAATTGACTTCGTAAAGTTAAAACAATATAAGGACTCTTGCGAGTCCTAAAATTTTACATGCCGCTTCGGGAAATTGTCAGTCCAGGTATGGGGCCTCCCCCCCAAAAAAATATGTACATGTATAGGTGTTCCTACTTAAGTTGATATTAGGCATGGAAAAGACTATGGGTGTCAGTTGATTAGTGAACTTAGGTGTATTCCTAAATTTACGAGTTTTCTAGAGACTGTCCACAAGACTGCACATTACATGTCTAAAACACATTGCCTGTCACAATGCTCAGAATCCCGAGAAATCAGAAAACTTCAGCTAAAGTTTTGACCCAATTCCAAGTTTATCTTTCAGGTAAGTTCATAACATGATTTTGAGTGCAACTTCTGGCTGAAATTAACTTTTAACCCGAAGTTGGGCTTCGGTAATAAAAGTATGAGTTAAACTTGTGTAAGAGTTTCACCTCGATTGAAACGCTTGGACTGTTTGCTTAAGTCATGGAGTTGAGATTTAAGTAGAGATTGTGAGGTTTAACCCCAGCCAAGGCACTAAGACCGAGGCAGGGTTGACTTGAGAACTCAATGGCTGTATGGGGTTAAAGCCCTGTCGCCGGATTTTAGTGACTGTGGCAGCCAGGATATTGATGGCCAGGACTTCCTGTGTCTCTTCTTCCGTTCCCGTCGTCACCGGCAACATCCTTTCTTTGTCACCGAGTCTCTTGTGTCTGTCTCTCTCCGTCACAATCCTGTCACCAGCCCCCTCCCCCCCTCTTCACCCACCCACCCACCCACCCACACTCCCAGCCAACAAAGGCGCCGTCACACATGCACAATCCATAACTGGCTACCGGGGCATACATGCACGTAGCCGTAATGATCGGTGAAGCCTCGCCAACCCCTGTGCCTGCCTGCCTGCCTCCGATGCCCGGTTTTGGTATCTCTGGCAAGATCCATCTTCTGCCTTTCCCTCGGATGTCAGGAGGCCCATCGGTGCAGCAGGAACCACTAGGACTTGAAACAGGTTCCGGGCTCCATGGTGGTCCCCCTCTGGCTCCTCGGTGCGTGTTATATGAGCCCTAGCCCCTTGGGCTCCAGTCTTGATGTGGCTAAATCATACAGCCGAGAGACGCTGTGTAAAGCCAGGGAAAAAAGACCACGTAAAGCACAGCACGGGAAACGTGCCACAGCCATAATGGAACAGAGAGGCTGTCATTAGGCTGGCTATTGACGGCCCAGAGGGAAGGGAGTCATTATATAGGCACAGTAATTAGTCCACGGGGTGAAAAAGCCAGCTGGATTATCTCTACCCTACATCATACCCCGTACAAAGCCCAAATGGTTTTAGTATAGATTTTCAGTCGGGAGGGTTTGGTTATGTATGGCCTATATGAGATGTGAGAGCAATGTAAAAAAAAAAAAATCCCTCCATCCCTCGCTGAATGGCAAGGAACAAGTGTTGGTCGTTGATAGGCGGCCGCTGGCTATATAGGGTTAGCAGTAGAGATGACGGACCCTGACAATGGGTCCTTCACCAGTCTGGATTAGGCAGTGGGAAGGTCGTCGTGTCACCCCTGTCAGCAGCACGCAGGCCTGGAGGACTTGGGCTACTTTCTGCTACCGACAGCAGCAAGTGGGGACTCGGAGAGGGAGAGCCGGTTCTGGCTTCTACTGATCGATCAATGCCAATCGTATTCTGTCCCCACGCTGGGCCAGGCTGCCGCCAGTGCTCTAGTTGCCGGTGCCCGCCGTGCCTTGGTGCCACTCGGGTCGGTGTGGCAATCCTCCCTTATCCCTCCTACACTGCAGCCACACGCACCATTCACATGTGTAGGCACATACAGCCGCTATATATGTATCGGTGTATTGACCATCCGTGCACACACATACACACACGTACATCGGTCGGCTGGACCGAGTGACTGCATGCAACAAGCCGGATATTACAGTGTCATTACACTCCCATGGGATAGGCTGCAGTCAGTGGATTAAGGATATTCCTGATACTTTGACTTGTACTGCGGTTTGATGCACAACCGATGGCAGAGGGGAACTCCCGTCATGACAGGATATTGGCAGGTGTTAACAGGTAGATCGACTCGCCAGCACAATGATAGAACATATACATATACATACATGCTAACAGGTAGACTCAGCAACTCAATGATAGGACATAATATACATATACATGTATGCGAAAACCTCATAATTTCATTCAGTCTTTGATTTTTTTTTTTTTTTTTTTTTGATTAACGGTTATCCCATTACCTTGCGGTACTTTGATTTTTTTTTTTTTTTTTTTTTATTAACGGTTATACAATTAACTTGCAGTAAATAAATAAAACCGTTTTTAAGGTGAAAAACATGGTGTTAACAGACAAAAAAGGGTGGTTGG